>ERZ1674082.6-NODE-6-length-121354-cov-79.084955_pt1 | contig 121354 bp, 90 predicted proteins | sample MGYA00581118_ERZ1674082 | MGnify/ENA primary metagenome ERZ1674082 (study PRJEB41354, sample SAMEA4873329) | human saliva metagenome | biome: human-associated habitat [ENVO:00009003]; feature: mouth environment [ENVO:08000002]; material: saliva material... | reverse complement strand
GACACCGACAAAAAGCGACGCTAGCTCGTAAACGCTTGAAGCCCCCGCTCCCGGAGTTTTTCCGGAAGGCGGGGGCTTTCGCGTACCCGGGTCCCGGTGGTAGTGCGGGCGGCAGAATGCGCCCGTCCTAAGTGCCCGGTAGAATAGTGGGAGCCGTGCACGTGCACGGCGTAGGTTTTTAGCTTGTATCCAGCGGAGGAAAATTATGCAGGTTGTGGTGGCTCGTATCGGTAAGCCTCACGGTATTCGTGGTGAGGTGACGGTTCAACTCTTTACTGATGCCCCGCAGGAGCGTTTTGCCCGCGGTGAGGTGCTCGGTATCGAGAATTTCAAGCCCGGCTCTGCTGCCGCTTCTGTGGCGCCTACCGGTGAGCTGACGGTTGCCGGTGCCCGCTGGAACAAGAAGATTCTGGTGGTCCGTTTTGATGAGGTGACTACCCGCAACCAGGCTGAGGAGCTGCGCGGCAGCCGCCTGGTCTATGAGGTTCCCGAGGACGAGGGCGATGAAGAGGGCTTCTACGAGCAGGAGCTGGTGAACCTGCCCGTGTACCTGTTGGCGGACGTTCCCGAGGGTGAGAGCCCCGTGGATAACCCGGCTGTGGGCAAGCCGCTGGGTAAGGTGACCGGTCTGCAGACCATGCCGGTTCAGGATTTGTTGCTGATTAAGCTGGCTCGTTCGCCGCGTCTTGCCTCCGGTGCGGGTGAAGAGATCATGATTCCTTTTGTTGAGGAGATTGTGCCCGAGGTGGTTCCCTCGACCGAGGATGAGCCCGGCTTTGTGCTGCTGACCCCTCCGGCGGGTTTGATTGACCTGGTCGAGGACGCTGGGCAGGATTCTGCGCAGGCGACCGAGCAGGCGGGGGAGTAGTCCGTGCGCTACGATGTGGTCACGATTTTCCCCGAGTACCTGGAGCCGCTGAAGCTGTCCCTGCTGGGTAAGGCGCGCGAGAAGGGTCTGGTGGATCTGCACCTGCACGATCTGCGTGAGTACACCTTTGACCGTCACCGCACGGTGGATGACACCCCGTATGGCGGTGGCGCGGGCATGGTGATGAAGGCGGAGCCGTGGGGTTTGGCGCTGGATGAGGTGCTTGCCGCCTCCCCGCTGAATGCTTCCGAAGATGCGTCTGAGGGCGCCGAGCCTGCCGAACCCGCCGCCGATACCCGCCCGCTGCTGATTGTCCCGTCCCCGGCGGGTGCCGTTTTCGATCAGACGATGGCGTACGAGCTGGCGGAGGAGAAGCATATTGTCTTTGCTCCGGCGCGCTACGAGGGTATTGATGAGCGTGTGCTGGACTGGGCGCAGGAGAGCTTCCGCGTGATGCCCGTGTCCCTGGGCGACTACGTGCTCTACGGTGGCGAGGTTGCGGTCATGGCGATGATTGAGGCTATCACCCGCCTGATTCCGGGTGCGATGGGTAACCCCGCCTCCCTGGAGGAGGAGTCGCATACGGGTGGTCTGCTGGAGTATCCGGTGTACACGAAGCCCGCCGTGTGGCGTGAGCGTGAGGTGCCGGAGGTGCTGCTGTCGGGTAATCACGGTGCGATTGCGCGTTGGCGTCGTGACCGTCAGATTGAGCGTACCCTGGAGCGCCGCCCGGACCTGTTGGAGGCGTACCCGGTGGAGCAGTGGGATAAGAAGGATCGCCGCTTCTTGGCTGAGCGCGGGGTGCATTTTGCGAACCCGGCGAAGGCGGCTCAGAAGAAGGCGAAGAAGAGCCCCGCACCACAGGCTGATAGCGCGGCTCAGGCAGATGCCGCACCTCAGGGTGAACCTATTCAGCCTGATACCGTGCAGACCCAGCCGGATTCCTAAGCTTCGAACGGGTGCTTGTGGGTGCCTCATGATTCTCTGAATGGGGGTTAGCGTCATATATCTGTTAGTTGGCGCTAACCCCTATTTTTTGTGCCAGTGACCCGTTATTCTGAGGTTAACCTCGCTAAGAACATAGCCTACCTATAGGTGGGGCGGGGTGGTAATACGCTTTCATCGTTGAAAGCATGTACTCAACAGAAGGAGGACACATGTCCGTTGTTAAGGTTCACCGTTTGGCTGTCGTTGGCGACAACCAGGCTGAGCTGGAGAAGCGCTTTGCTGCTGCCCGCCACATTGCTGACTCTTTCCCCGGCTTTGAGGGTTTTGAGCTGTGGCGCCCCCTGGATGAGGGCGGCGACTATTTCGTGGTGACCCGCTGGGTTGATGAGGCAAGCCACGATGCGTATGCGGCGGCTCGTCGTGAGCGTGACCCGAACACTGTCGTCTCTCACGCTGATGGCACCATGAGCTTCGAGAAGGTGGAGTTCGCCGAGTAGTAACTCGTCGGCAATTGCCCTAATCAGGGGTTTTATCTCAGATAGTGAGGGGGCGCACTAACTTTTCTACATATTGCTTTAAGTGGGTATTAGCCCATGTGGAGGCGATATAAGAAGGGTTTGATGCGGCCCCTCCTTGATTTTTCGGGGCTTAAAATCCGCAGGTATTTCGCTGTGATTGGATATGTGGGTTCGGCGCTATAAAACACCTGAATTATGGTCAATAAATGCCATCTGTATCCTTCAATCCGAAAGTGACACTTTAATGCAAAAAGGTTATTATTAGTCCCGAGAGCACACATTCGTCCGTGCCGGTAGTTCGGGCGAAGACAGCGATCCCCTCTCAGCTACATCGCATGACGTAGCTGAGTCACTCAAGGGAAATATTCAGCGCACCCAGGTCAGCGCCTCCTCTGCATAGGAGGTCTGGCAAGGGTGCCGACTCAACTATCACGTATTCACACAAGTGGTGCATGGTGCGGAACCCCGCAATATATGGGATGGGAGCTTGGTGGTTCGAGCGTTCATCGTGGTTGATGACCCTCCCAGCCGCGGATAGGAATGTGCTTTGCAAAGCGGGTGAGCAAGCCGGTGGTCCGGACCGGTGCTCACCCGCTCCGCTGTTTAAGAGATTCCTTCAGGCCCTAATGCTTTTCGGGCACTGGGTGCTCGCGGAACTCGATGGGTCGCTTCGCCTTGGGTAGTGAGTACATGACGCGCAGGTATGCATCCTCCACCAGCTCTTCTAGCACTCGCTCGGTGACACCCTCGCCGGCGCCCACAGAAATCCAGTGCCGCTTATTCATGTGCCATGCCGGGATGATGCTCGGGTAGATGCGCCGCAGCACCTCGGATTCTTCCGGGTCGGTTTTGAGGTTCACGATGGGGTAGCCGATGCCTTCCGTGTACATGGCGAACATCTTGCCGCCTACCCGGTACACCGTATGCTCGGGCCCGAACGGCTGATCGCGCGTCGCCAGCGGCATGGCGAGCGCGAGGCGGTCAACGGCATCTGCTAGGTCTTCGGGTGCCAGAAGTTTGGGGGAGGGGCTTGTGCTCATAGCTTCGATTCTATCCGGTTGTCGGTGGCTCTACAGTGTTGATACCTAAGGGCTGATACAAAAATCTGGGGTGTATGCAGTGGTTTGCATACACCCCAGATTTTTTAGTGCCCTACTTATTCATGAGCTTGTGGTCAATTCCCTCGCGGGTAAAGGCCTGAATCGTATCCTGTAAGTCTTCACCCAGGTGACCCCAAGAGTCGGTGTGGGCAATGTACACCCGCTGGGCGCCCAGAAGCTTTGCCGCCTTTGCGGCATTTTCGGCGGTCATGGTCATGCCGAATTCGGGTCCGATGGGGTGTGCAGCACCCGCAAAAAGGATAGCGTCATCAACGGGAGCAATGCGCTGAGCAATTTCCTCTACAACGTGAAGTTCGGAGTTGTCGCCAGAGATGTATACGGTCGGTTCTCCTGCAGCCTGCAGGAGGAAACCAATAACGGGGCCTGCCTTCTCCTGAATTTCGGGGATGTTTGGGCCGTGAAGTGCAGGCATTGCGGTGACGGTAACTTCGGTAGAGCCCTTTGCCACGGTGAAGGTATTCCAAGGTGCCAGGCCGGTGACATTGGTGAGGCCTTCTGCCTGAAGGTTCTTTTCGCCGTCTTCGGTGGTGATGATGTGGCCGACCTTGGGGAGGAGGGCGCGGCCGCTGGTGTCGAGGTTGTCGGGGTGGGTGTCGTGCGAGAGTAGGACTGCATCGATGGGGAGGACTGACTCGGGGGTGATGGGTGCGCCGGCAGTCTTCTTGAGAACGGTAATGCCCATGTCGTAGTCCTGAGGTGCGTCAAAGGTGGGGTCGGTCAGGAAGCGCAAACCCGCGTATTCGATGAGGACGGTGGGGCCGGTGATGACGTTAATCGTAGGCATAAAAGTGTTCCCCTCATGGATAAATTATGTTTTTGCCGTGATTAACAATAGGTGTGTTCACGGAAAAATGCAAGTGATACCATGAGAAGTATGGAAAAATCTCACCGAACCGCCCACCTTCCTGCTGCACCCGGAAGCCAAGAACACCCCTGCATAGCGTTAGCAAATACGCTCTATACGACACCCGGTGGCGAACAATGCGATTTGCTCAGAACCCCAGAAACAGCCACTGAATGGGCGCACGAACACCACATCGTGAATAACTCGTATGAGCTGCAACCCTATTGCGTCAGCAGATTCATCAGCTTTCGATACGTCATCAAAGAACTGTTTGACGCGTACCTAGAGCAGCGCGCTCCCTACCCGGGTGCGCTTCACGCCGTTAATAAGACGGCGCATGAAGCGCTCACCATAAACGCTCTAGCGTGGGATGCAGAAAACCGGCGGTACACGCGGCGAGTTGAAGACCCCCTCACCCAAGAGGTGGATTACGCCATCGCCCGCATCGCTTATGATGCCATCACATTACTGACCGGCGAAGAAGCAGATAAACTCTCTGAATGCGAAGCACCCGACTGCGACCGCATCATGCTGCGGACCCACGCGCGACGTAGATGGTGTAGCGTGCGTTGTGGCGACCGCATCCGAGCCGCCCGCTCCTACGAACGTAAACGCGCACAGGCCGAAGGTGACTAAAAACCTCGCATGCTGAATGTGGGGAATATTTGACTAAGCCGTCAGCGCGCCGCAGAATCACGCTAAAATAGGTAACTATGGCTGAATTTATTTATCAGATGATCAAGGCCCGCAAGACTGTGGGCGACAAGGTCATCCTTAACGACGTGACGATGTCGTTCTTCCCCGGCGCCAAGATCGGTATGGTTGGTCCGAACGGTGCGGGTAAGTCGACCATCCTGAAGATCATGGCTGGCCTCGACCAGCCCTCCAACGGTGAGGCGCGCCTGACCGCAGGCTACAGCGTGGGTATCCTCATGCAGGAGCCGCCGCTGAACGAAGAGAAGACCGTTCTGGGCAACGTTGAAGAAGGCGTGGGCGAAATCAAGTCCAAGCTGGACCGCTTCAACGAAATCTCCGCCCTGATGGCTGAGCCCGACGCTGACTTCGACGCCCTCATGGAAGAAATGGGTCAGCTGCAGGAAGCTATCGATGCCGCCAACGCATGGGACCTCGACTCCCAGCTGGAGCAGGCAATGGAGGCGCTGCGCTGCCCGCCCGCTGACATGCCCGTCACCCACCTCTCCGGTGGTGAGCGCCGCCGCGTGGCACTGTGCAAGCTGCTGCTGCAGAAGCCCGACCTGCTGCTGCTCGATGAGCCCACCAACCACCTGGACGCAGAGTCCGTGCTCTGGCTGGAGCAGCACCTGCAGTCCTACGAGGGTGCCGTCATCGCGATTACCCACGACCGTTACTTCCTCGACCACGTGGCAGAATGGATCGCCGAGGTTGACCGCGGTAACCTGTACCCCTACGAGGGCAACTACTCCACCTACCTGGAGAAGAAGCGCGCCCGCCTCGAAGTTCAGGGCAAGAAGGACGCTAAGCTCGCTAAGCGCCTGAGCGAGGAACTGGACTGGGTCCGCTCCAACGCTAAGGGCCGCCAGGCTAAGTCGAAGGCTCGTCTGGCACGCTACGAGGAGATGGCTGCGGAGGCTGAGAAGACCCGCAAGCTCGACTTCGAAGAAATTCAGATTCCTCCGGGACCCCGCCTGGGTAACGTCGTTATTGAGGCTGAGAACCTGCAGAAGGGCTTCGACGGCCGCTCCCTGATTAACGGCCTGTCCTTCTCCCTGCCCCGTAACGGCATTGTGGGTGTGATTGGTCCTAACGGTGTGGGTAAGTCCACCCTGTTCAAGACCATCGTTGGCTTGGAGCCCCTCGACGGCGGCAACCTGAAGGTCGGCGAGACCGTGAAGATCTCCTACGTTGACCAGAACCGCGCGAACATCGACCCGGAGAAGAGCCTCTGGGAGGTCGTCTCTGACGGTCTGGACTACATCCAGGTCGGCAACGTTGAAATGCCTTCGCGTGCGTACGTTTCCGCGTTCGGTTTCAAGGGCCCGGACCAGCAGAAGAAGGCAGGTGTGCTCTCCGGTGGTGAGCGTAACCGCCTGAACCTGGCGCTGACCCTCAAGCAGGGCGGTAACCTGCTGCTGCTCGATGAGCCCACTAACGACCTGGACGTTGAGACCCTCGCATCCCTGGAAAATGCGTTGCTGGAATTCCCCGGCTGTGCAGTGGTCGTCTCCCACGACCGTTGGTTCCTGGACCGCGTGGCAACCCATATCCTGGCGTGGGAGGGCACCGATGAGAACCCGGATCAGTGGTACTGGTTCGAGGGTAACTTCGAGTCCTACGAGAAGAACAAGATTGAGCGCCTCGGCCCTGAGGCTGCTAAGCCGCACCGCGTGGTGCACCGCAAGCTGACCCGATAGGGTTTGGTGGTGAGCCCCGCCTCCTGAAGCTGTTATGGCGCAGGAGGCGGGGTTTTGCTGTGCCCGCTGGACGCCGTATGCGCTGTATTCCGTATGCACTGGGTGCCGTATGCGCTGGTGAGGGGAGGGGGCGTGTGTTCACCGGTAGAAATAGTTCGCCCAGTAGTGACCGGTACGTCATAGCAGAGTACATATTCGCGGTTTAATGGACGTGTATAACTAACGCATTTGATACGAAGGGTAGAGTGTCATGCTTTCAAAATATAACTGGATGTCCTTAGCCACCGGTCTGCTGCTGGTTGCAACGGCAATCTACATGTTCGCCAACCCCGCCACCCCGCTGGCTGTTCTGGGTTTCGTGTTCTCGATTGCGGTGCTGCTCGGTGGCGTGTTTGAGCTGGTCCGCTACTTTGGCGCGTTGAAGCCGGCACGTACCGGCTGGGACCTGGTTAACGGCATCCTGACCGTGGTGGTTGGTCTGATTCTGCTGAGCGCTTCGGCTGGTGCGCAGGCGACGTACATTCCGACTATTGTGGGCGTGTGGCTGATTGCGTGGGCGCTGATTCGTCTGATGACTGCTCAGGGCCTGAAGTACCTGAGCTTCGCCGCCGGACGCCACCTGCAGTTCTCTGCTATCGGTACCCTGATCCTGGGTTTGCTCGTGCTGCTGTTCCCGATGTTCTTCGGTGCGGTGGCAGTGTGGCTGGTTGCCCTGGTGCTCCTGCTGGCTGGTCTGGTGTTTGTGGGTGACTTTTTCGTTTCCCGCCGCACCAAGCGCACCGTGCACATTTCCCCGGACGGTGTGATTGACGTCGAAGCCAAATAAGAGCTTCCAAACGGCTTCTAGACCGTACACTAGAACATAAGAAAGACCGTGTGAGACAACCACCTCACACGGTCTTTCTGTATGCTTTTACGGTTTGCGCCGGAACCCTAACGGTGCTCGGCTTTATCGGTACTCTGCTTTAGCGGTATTCAGGCAGGCGGAACATCATTTCCTGCGCCACGGTTGCCACCAGCTCACCGGAACGATTGAAAATCGAACCCTGCGCGAGCATCCTGCCACCCTGCGCGCTCGGCGAATCCAGCACGTACAGCAGCCACTCGTCGGCACGCGCCGAACGGTGGAACCACATCGCATGATCCAGCGAGGCGCTCTTGAGGCCCGGCTCCAGCCAAAACTTGCCGTGACGGCGCAGAGCCGGCTCCAGCGGCAGATAATCCGAAGCGTAGGCGATAGCGGCGCGGTGCTCCGCCTCCGACGCCTCAGAACCATCAGCACGCACCAGGCGGTCAAAGGTCTTGAACCACACGCAGGCGCGCGGCTGTGTCGAGGAAGCATCCGACTGAGTGTACAGGGGCGCATCCACGTGGCGCATATCAATCGGGCGCTCCCACGCCACCGCCTGCGCAATCGGATGCGGCAACTCGCCCAGGTAGTCGCTGACCTTCGGCAGGGACTCGGGGTCCGGGACATCAGGCATGGTCACCGCGGTGTGCTCGGGGCCGCGGCTCTCAGCCTGGAAAGACATAATCGCCGAAAACATGGGTGCCTCATCCTGGAACACCTGCACGCGGCGGGTCGAGAAGGAGCGACTATCGTTCAGGCGCTGCGTGGAGAAGAACAGCTCCCGTTCAATATCCCCGGGGCGCAGAAAATAGGCGTGAATCGAGTGGATGTCCTTGCCCTCCACCGTGCGGTCGGCGGCAATGATCGACTGGGCGAGCACCTGGCCGCCAAAAGTACGAGGCTGCTCGCGGGTAAGCGTCACGCCGGTAGACACTTCATCACTACCGAAGGAGGCGGGCGCCGCCTCCACAGGGGAGAGGTCCAGCATCCGCATGAGGTTTTGGGTCACAGTGGGCTTGGTCATGGTTTTATTCTCGCACGTTTTCAATGAACCGGTTTCTGGCGTAGAGTGGGAGAGCATACTCTGAGACAACCACGACAGGTTGATTCGGAACATTGACTAGGAACAATGACCCGGATTGTCGATCCGGAACGTCTGCCTAACACACCATCGCATATATCACCCACCAACTTGCCACCGAGCAGGCCAACGCCGAAAAGGAGCAGAAATGACTACGCCGTCTGAAACCACCCCTGACAATACCCCCGTGCAGGAGAACGCTCCCGACCAGAACAGCGCACCGAATGCGGTAGCACCCATTGAGCTCAAGTACAACCCCCACGAAGGCGTGGAGGAGCCCTACCTGATTCTGCCCGGCGGCGCGCAGGGTGCCGCAGTGGTCAAGGATCTTGCCACCTACATTTCTCGCGCTCTGGCGGTGAACCCGGACGCCGCTATCCGCCTGACCGCGCGTGGCCGCGTGGTGGCGGTGTTCGCCTGCTCCCTGGAGCCGGAGGACGCCTCCTCGGATACCCCGGTCATCATGGGTCTGCGTGCCCTGCACCTGCTGGCTGACTCCACCCTGGACATGACCGTACAGGCGCAGGCGCTGCTGGACCGTCTGGCGCGTCTGCAGAAGCAGGCAGAAGAACAGGGCAACGAAGAGAACCCGCAGCTGGTGCTGTTCATGCCGCCGGTGACCGTCAACGCTAGCTGGGCTGGTAAGTCAGCCCCGCTCAGCGGCTGGTACGAGGTCGGCACCGTCCCGGTTGAAGAGTTCCACCGCGCCACCGCAGAAGGCCTGGAGGCGGTAGAACGCGCCCTGCCCGAGAACCCCGGCGCTGCTGTGCTTTCCACGGTGCGCTCGCGTATTTGGTCCTCCGATATGGTGCTGGAATACCTACCTGAGTTCGATACCGTGCTAGTACCGACCGGTGCGGCATTCGCCCTGCGCGTGTTCGGTTTCATTCCGGAAGGCTTCACGGGGGACCTGCCGTTGTTCGCGGCGCACGTAGGTTCGGAGGAGTGGCTGCGCATTGTGGCGCCGGCCGGCATGGTGCTGGTGCGCCGCGGTTCCGGTTCGCTACTCTAACTTTCCTCGAGACATTTCTAGACTTTTTACGCTGGTGGTGTGGGCTCTTTGCCCGCGCCACCAGCGGTTTTTCTAGGCGTACTGAAATAAAGATGATGAGCTTAATATGACGCTTGATAGGGCATTACTTTACGAAAATAGGGTATTCTAGAAAAACTACGCCCTTTCACCGGGGCGTCTTTGACACACCGATTACCAGCCACACCGCACGGGAACTCTTCCGCCGCGCCCTCACCAGGCGCATTCTTCCCGTACGGATCGAAAGTGAGACCTATATGGATCTGATTGCAGTCGACATTGACGGTACCCTTGCCAGCAACCGAGATCAGATGGACAAGTACCTGACCGGTTTCTTCGCAAGCAACCGCCGATTCTTCAAGGCCATCCGCAACGCCACGGTCAATATTGAAGTTGCCGACCGTGTTCGCGAAATCGCGGCAGACACCGGCGCAGAGGTCGTAGTAATTACCGGCCGCGACGGCACCTACATGAAGGAACTGAACCAGTTCATCGCCCGCGCAGGTCTGGAACCCAAGCACGTGTTCGCTAAGCCCGGCAACGACGGCTCCAACAGCCCCGCATGGAAGGACTCCGTCATTGAGTCCCTGATTGCTGACGGCAACCGCATTATCCACGCTTTTGAAGACACCGACCACGAGGTGTACCTGCGCCGCGGCATTCCCGTCACCTGGATCGCCCCGATTCGCGACTACATTGGCGAATGGCACTACGAGTCGATTGACATTGACCCGGTCGCCTGGGCTGCCGAGCAGCGTGAGAAGGAAGCCGCTCGTGAGCGTCAGAAGCGTCGCCTTGCGGAGGGCGTGCTCGCACACCAGAAGGCTGAGGCGAAGGAACGCCAGGCAAACGTCGCGGCATAAAACCCGCACACTAACTTGAGAGCTGCGGTGGGTAACCCACTCAAACGAATGAGGCGCCGGAAGGATTCAATCCTCCCGGCGCCTCATTCTAATGCTATATACGTTAATCGAAGCTGATGTACTCGGCTGATTACACAGTTAGTTTACGCGGTGCCGAGCAGTTCACGCAGGCGAGCCTCGAACGGTGCTGCCAGCTTGTACTGCGCCTCATCCTTCAGATGCACGCCATCAGCCATGTCACCCTCAGTCAGGTAGATGGTCTGCCAATCCGCGGTGTCCATGAACAGCACGCCGGTCTCGCGGGCACCCTGCCTTGCCACCTCGTTTGCCACGTGACGCTTATGCGCCACCTGCTTATCCGGTGCAGACGCCTCATCCATAGACACCACACCACCGAACACAATCTTCGACGACGGGTACATACGTCGCAGCTGCTCAATGACCTGAGTCTGGTGAGCGTTCACGTGCTCGCGCGCCTTCGTCTCATCCTCGTGAATGTAAATGTCATTGCCGGAGGCGTCCAGGTAAATCACGCCGGGGTTACCGCTCGGCAGAGCCCAACGGCCACCCATCACACCCTGATAGTAGGAGGGGCACACACCCTCGCGGGCAGTCACAAAACCGATGCCGCCGCAACGGAACAGGTACGGGACGAAACCTGCCTGCTTCAGACCCAAACCAACCCAGGAGGTTGCGGTCACCTGCGAGTCACCAATCACCAGGGCATCCTTAGCGCCAAGAACATTGGTGTTACGCGGCAGACCGTTCGCCTTATCCCAGTAGAGTTCAGCCTTCTCAAACTTGGTGTACAGAACACCGTTCTCGGAACGCCAGCTCACCGGCAGACCCTCCCAACCGGCAAAGTCGCTGTACCCACGCTGCTTCCACCAGTGCTCGTAGACGCCGGATTCCACCGCAACCGGACCGTACTTGGGGGTGTACATGACCACGCCACCCTTGAACTGCTGAACCAGCATGTCGGCGGCATCAGCGGAGGTGGGGAACGGCGCCTGAATCTCACCGGTTGCCTGCGCACCCTCCTTGCCGAAGGCGTTCTGCGCGGTGCGTTCCATCTTCTGCGCCGGGGTGGTCGGTTCCGGAGTCGGCTCGGGGGAGGGGGACTCGCTGGGGCTTTCCTGCGCCGACTGGGTAGGCTCGGCGCCCGTAGCAGCGGTAGCAGCGGTGCTACCGGGCGCGGTGAAGCCTCCTGCGGAGTACATGCCAAAGGAACCGGCGGCAACCACAGCAAGGATTGTGCCGGTCAGAGAAACTTTCGCGATAGGAGACTTGATAGAAGGCATGCACAACAGTATACGATAGGCGCAACCCCAAGTAGAGAGCTTTTGAGGGATATTCAAATGAAAATAACAAAAAATATGCACCGCAGTGACAAGAATTAGACTCGGTGCGCAAACCGGTATGCAAACCGGTGCGCAACTCAAAATAGAACCGGCATACCCCCCCCATATAGAAACGTCCCCTCCCACCCCGAATCGGGGTAGAAGGGGACGAATAAAAACTTATGAGAGCAGGTGGCGAACCCGCCTCAGCTCACAAGCATTGTTAGATGTCAGCCGCCTGAACCTTCAACGCACGAGCCACGCCGTCGCGTGCCTCCGCAATCTGACGGTACAGAGCCGCAGCATCCTCAGGCAGAGACGCCAGGTACGCCTCGGTACGCTCCAGCAGCTCAGCGGTCGGCTCGCTCGGGTACATGCCACCAATAATCTGCATGGAAATCTCGTGCGAACGCGAACGCCAAATACCCTCAATCTGCTCGAAGTACGGCTCATCGTACTGGGCAATCAGCTCGGGCTTGCCGGACTTGAAACCGGAAATAGCGTAACGCTGAATCATGTTCGACAGCTCGCCGGTCACCATGATCTTGTTCCAGTACTCAGCCTTAGCCTCCGCAGTCGGAATCGACGCGTATGCCTGAGCGGCGTACTGCTGACCGTTCGCGGTGTTGTCGTTCTCCAGCTCCGCAGCGATCTGCTCGGCGGAGAAACGGCCACCGGTAGCCAGGCGGCACACCAGGTTCCAACGCAGGTCAGCGTCAATGTCCAGGCCCTCAAGGGTCAGCTCACCCTCGAAGAGGCGCTGCACGTTGTCGTACTGCTCCTCGGTGCGGGTCTGGTTGATGAACGCCTGCAGCAGCTGCAGCTGAGCATCCGAATCGGGCTCTGCAACGCATGCCAGCTCCCAGAGACGGTCAGCGGCACGGTGGCGGGTTTCCTCGCGAGCCTCAGGAGCCACGAAGGAATGCAGGGTAGCGGACAGGTTGTTGATCTGGGTGCGCAGAGCGGTGGAGTTGGTCTCCTTACCGATGTTGTTCAGCACCAGGTCAACGTACTTACGCGCCGGCATCTGAGCGTCACGCACGGTATCCCAGAGCGAACCCCAGACCACGCCGCGAGCCACGGACGAATCAATGTCACCCAGGTGCTTGATAGCGGTCTCGATGGAACGCTCGTCCAGGCGAATCTTAGCGTACGCCAGATCCTCATCGTTCAGCAGCAACAGGTCGGGGCGCTTCTTGCCGAGAGCCTCCTCAACCACGGTCAGCTCGCCGTCAATGTCCAGCTCGATGCGGTCGGTGCGGGTCAGCTTACCGTCCACCAGGTTGTAGAAACCGATCACGGCGCGGTGCGGGCGCAGGGTCTCGAAGCCCTCGGCGTAGGACTGGCGGATGCCCAGCGAAGAAATGTTGCCCGCCTCGTCATTCTCAACCTCAACAGCCAGAGTGTTTACGCCGGCGGTCTCAAGCCACTTGGCGCTCCAGGCGCGCACGTCGCGGCCGGAGGTGCGCTCCAGCTCCACCAGCAGGTCGTCCAGCACGGTGTTGCCCCAGCTGTGCTTATCGAAGTACACCTTCAGTGCGGCCATGAAGTTCTCCTGACCAACCCAAGCCACCATCTGACGCAGCACCGAAGCGCCCTTTGCGTAGGTGATGCCGTCGAAGTTCACCTGAACGTCGGCGAGGTCGCGAATCTCGGCCACAATCGGGTGGGTCGAGGACAGCTGGTCCTGGCGGTAGGCCCAGGTCTTCTCCGAAGCGGAGAAGGTAGCCCACGCCTCCTTGGCATAGCGGGTGTTCTCCGCGGCGGCCAGGGTAGACATGAACTCCGCGAAGGACTCGTTCAGCCACAGGTCGTTCCACCACTTCATTGTGACCAGGTCGCCGAACCACATGTGGGCCAGCTCGTGCAGAACGGTGATGGCGCGGCGCTCACGCAGAGCCTCCGCAACCTTGGAACGGAAGACGTAGGTCTCCAGGTAGGTCACGCAGCCAGCGTTCTCCATCGCACCGGCGTTGAACTCGGGCACGAACAGCTGATCGTACTTCTCGAACGGGTACGGGGTCTTGAACTGCTCCTCGTAGAACTCGAAGCCCTGACGGGTCAGCTCAAACATGTCCTCAGCATCCACGAACGGCATGAGGGACTTACGAGCGTACACGCCCAGCGGAATCACGCGACCCTCAGAGTTGGTCAGCTCGCTGGTGATCTTCTCGTAGGGGCCGGCCACGATTGCGGTGATGTACGAGGACATGCGCGGGGTCGGCTTGAAGTACCAGGTGTTGGCGCGGCCGCAACCGCAGTCCTTCGGCTCAACCTTCACCTCGGGCTGGTTCGACACAACCACCCAGTGCGAGGGCACGCGTACCTCAAACTCGAAGGTGGCCTTCAGATCGGGCTGCTCGAAGACGGGGAACACGCGGCGGGAGTCCGGCACCTCAAACTGGGAGTACAGGTAAATCTCGCCGTCGGCGGGGTCCACGAAGCGGTGCAGACCCTCACCGGTGTTGGTGTAGAACATCTCGGCTTCGATCTTCAGAACGTTCTCGGCGGCCAGGTTCGGCAGCTGGATGCGCTCGCCGTCAGCCAGGTCGGTGCTGAGCTCTTCGCCATTGAGGTTAATAGACTTGACCGAGGAGGTGATGGCATCGATAAAGGTCGAGGCACCTTCCTGAGCGTCGAAGCGGATCTCAACGTTCGAGGCGAAGACATCCTGATCGGTGCGCAGGTCGAGGAAGATATGGTAAGAGTGAACGCGCTTGATAATGGATGCGCGCTCAATCGCCTCATCGCGGGTTAGGTTTAGGCCGGGCATTGGATTCCCTCTCCATAGAAGTGACACGGCGGACGGTGGCGCGGCGTGCCGTCCTGACACGCCAACGCGGTGCTCGGGCGTGCGCATCCGCCGCGCCGTTGGACTCGCTCAATGCTGTCGGGGCTTGCCGGTTGCGTCTGAGCGCTGCGGGTGGTGTTTTCTCGCGGGCGCTACGCATCGGGACACCGCAAAGTGCCATATCCCACAGTTTACCGTATGCGGGCGGGGCGGGCGGGGCTCCCCATTACCCGAACCCGCGCGAATTCGCTACAGTTAGTAGGTACAGACTAAGAGAAACCCCGAACCGAATCGGGGGAAAACATCCCAACTGAGGATGCGAGGCGTGCCTCGACCCGGCCATTGCCGCCCCGAGCCGCACGCAACACCACACCAGGAGAGCACCATGCGCGTACACATCGCAACCGACCACGCAGGCCTCGAACTGAGCCACTACCTGATCGAGTCCCTCACCGCCGAGGGCTACGAGATGATTGACCACGGCCCCGCCGACTACGACCCGCTGGACGACTACCCCTCGTTCTGCATCAACGCCGCCCTGGGCGTGAAGCGCGACCGTGAGACCGGCCTGGACTCCCTCGGCATCGTGCTGGGCGGCAGCGGTAACGGCGAGCAGATGGCCGCCAACAAGGTGGAGGGCATCCGCGCGGCCCTGGCCTGGAATCACGACACCGCGGCCCTGGCCCGCGAGCACAACAACGCGCAGGTCGTTGCTGTGGGCGGCCGCCAGCACAGCAAGGAAGAAGCACTGGAAATCATCAAGGTCTTCCTGGTTACCCCCTGGACCAACGAGGAGCGCCACGCACGCCGCATCGGCCAGCTGGCCGAGTACGAGCAGACCGGCGCGATTGCCGGTAAGCAGATCGACGCCGCCTAAAGTTTCGAACGCCTTTGGTGCATAGCTCAGGCTATGCGCCAAAGGCGTTTTCACGCCCCGTTTTTCACGACCCCCGATTTCTATCGGGCCCACCCGCACTATTTCTAGCCGACAAGTTTTCGAGGAGAACCCGTGCCCGAAGGCCACTCCATCCACCGTATCGCCCGCCAAATCAGTGACGTCTTCACCGGCGAGCGCGTGCAGGTTTCCTCCCCGCAGGGCCGCTACGCTGAGGGTGCCGCCCTGCTGGACGGGCACACCATCACCGGGGCGTACGCGCACGGTAAGCACCTGTTCGTGACCTTCGAGAACGACCTGACCCTGAACGTGCACCTGGGTATTTACGGTAACTGGAGCTTCGGCGGGGACGAGACGTTCACGGGTGCTTCGAGCATTGGCGCGCCCCGCAAGATCGGCGAAAAAGAATACGCGGCGGGGGAGGGGGAGCCTTACGCCGGTCCTCCCGAGCCGAAGAGTACGGTGCGTTGCCGTATTGTTTCCGAGCACGGCTGGGCGGACCTGGTGGGCCCGACTATCTGCCGCCCCCTCACGCCGGAGGAGGTGTGCACCGTCCGCTCCAAGCTCGGCCCCGACCCGCTCAACCCGGATGCCGACCCCGAACAGTTCTACCGCGCCGCACGTAAGAGCTCCCGCCCGATTGGCGTGATTCTGATGGACCAGGCGGCAATCTCCGGCGTGGGCAATATCTTCCGTGCCGAATCGCTGTACCGCCAGGAAATTGACCCGCTACGCCCTGGCAAGAGCCTCAGCGACGAAGAGCTGGAGCGGCTCTGGGAGGACAATAAGCACCTGCTGGTCATCGGCGTGCGTGTGGGGCGCATCATCACAACCGAGCCCGAAGACCGCCCCGGCGTGCCCGAAACCGAAGCGTGGCCCGACCACGCCAACTACGTGTACATGCACCACGGCGAGCCCTGCCGCCGCTGCGGAACGACCATCCGCATGGAAGAAATTGCCGGCCGCAAACTCTACTGGTGCCCCGGCTGCCAGAAGTAGCTACAGGAGGAGAAGAACAATGGCTGAGGCTCTATTGGTGGTGGATGTTCAGAGGGGTTTTCTGCATCCGCAGCTACCGGCTAGAAATAATGACGGTGCGGAAGAGAAGATGCAGAAGATTATGGAGGATTTCCGCTGTTCAGGGCGCGAAATAATCCATATTCAGCATCGGGGAACGGATTCGAGCTCCTTCTTTTACGATGAGGAAAATATTAGGTTCCAGAGCGGATTTGAGCCTCGTGTGGGGGAGAAGGTATTTACAAAAAATGTGAATAGCGCATTTATTGGTACAAATCTGCTTGCCTATCTGCGTGAACGAGGGATTGATCGGCTCACGGTGATGGGTTGTACGCTGCCGCATTGTGTGTCTACCACTGTGCGGATGGCGGCAAATTATGGTTTTCAGGTGACTCTTGTTGAGGATGCCTGTGTAACCTTTGCTCTTTCTGATGGTGCCGGTGATTTTCTTTCCCCGGAGATGGTGCACCTCTACAATATTGCGGCGTTGCGCGATGAATTCGCCACGATTGTCTCGGCGCAGCAGGTGCTTGAGAAGTATATATAAGTTAGGCTGGAGCGTGCGGATTCCGAGCACGCGAGGAAACAAATCCGCATGCGGAAGGGATTCCCGGCATCCCGGAACGCAAAAGGCCCCGGCGCTTGCGCCGGAGCCTTTGAAGTGGACCAAAGGTGGTCACGATGGATACAAAGTTCGGGATGGGTGCGGTTGGTGGCCCGGTGGGTGCGTATCTAGCCGTGCTGGGTGCACAGTTTGAGCCCGTGGGTGCACGTCGTCCGGAAGACAGGGAAACTACATGACGGGAGTGCGTTGGGTAAAGGATCCTGTTGAGTCAGTGTGTTGCTCCGTTGTTGAACCTGATGGCGATAGCGTCGTCGGGGTGAATGGTGGCCTGGTCGACGAGGACTTGTGAGGCTTTGGGTGTACGGGTAATTGCGGGGTGCTGAGTGTGACGGCAAGGCCTATAGCTTTTGCTGCTGTTAGGCGACGCAATGCAGGGAACAGAACTGTTAATGAAGGAGTGTCGAAGCGACATTGGGGCTCCGCCAGGAGCTTTTCGCTGGCTCAATGCAGCTGTTGCTAGAGCTCCGGAAGCTGCGCGAGAGCAATAAACATGGTCCCGGCGACTTTCCTAGTTGCACCAAAACTCTTTGCAACCAGAGAGGCTCATGGGGATTACCCTTGGGAGACTGCGTCAAGCAGTTCCTGGACGCGTGTTCTGATCTGGTCAATGATGCCCCGGACTTCTTCGAGTGAACGGTCGCTGGGGTCGTCGATCTTCCAATCCTGATAATGGACGCCTGGGAAGAAGGGACAGACTTCGCCACACCCCATGGTGACGACCCAGTCAGACGTTTTCACCTGTGCGGGGTCTAGTGGTTTGGGCTGAGAATCGGGTTGGAGGCCAATCTCGGCGAGAGCCTCAACGACGACGGGATGAACTGCATCAGCAGGCTCGGATCCTGCCGACAGAATCGTCACACCTTCTGGCGCAAGTTGCTTAGCTAACGCTGCGGCAATCTGGGAACGCCCAGCATTTTGCCGGCAGACGAACAAGATTGTGGTTTCTGAGGTTGTATCGCTGACATTCATGGCGACTCTTGGCTCAAGGTTTTCAAGAAGATTGTGATCAAAGCTTGGATGGAGCGTGAAGTACGCCCATTTCCCTCGCTTCTGTCTTTCGAGAACCCCTGCTTTGACCAGCTTGCCTAAATGATGGGAAATCGTCGACTGACTCATGCTAAAGGCTTCAGGGAAGTTGCATGCACACACTGGGGACGGTGCCGCCTGCTTAACCATCAAAGCTAGCTGTAGCCGGGTGATATCACCCAATGCCTTGAACTGCTCCACCCGAGCTTCAAGCGACGTTGACGGCGAGGTCACCTCGCCCACAGGGCAAGCACACATGTAAATATCGTTCACCCTTCCATCATGTCACATATTGACAGATTTCGATATGTAGGTGTAATATGTATCATATCGATAATCATCGATATGACATGTGGAGGTAAGAGATGACCAAGATCGAGATCTTTGATCCGGCGATGTGCTGTTCGTCGGGCGTATGCGGAGAGGACGTTAATCAGGAAGTCGTTGATGCGGCGGCGGCTGTGAGTGCCGCGCGGAAGGAAGGGCTGGACGTGGTGCGGCACAATTTGGCCAGTGCTCCGTTGGACTTTGCGTCTACTCCGGTTGTGCGTGAGTTGCTTGAGTCTGAAGGGGCGGATTCTCTTCCCGTGGTGGTGATTGACGGCGAGATCGTCCTTAAGGGCGTGTATCCCACCCTGACACAATTGCGTGCGTGGGCGCGTCGGGATTCTGTAGGCACCTCCGATTCTCAAGTTGCACGTGACGGCCGATCGGAGCTTCCAGTGGCAGGCTCGTCGTGTTGTGGAGGTGCTTCGGGATGCTGTTGAGCCAGTGGCCGCCAACAACAAAGTTTCTGATGTTCACTGGCAAGGGTGGGGTTGGTAAGACGACGGTGTCATGCGCTACGGCCCTTTCGCTTGCTGCGCAAGGGCGCAAAGTCTTGCTGGTGTCGACGGATCCGGCATCAAATGTTGCACAGGTTTTCGGGCAACCTATCGGATCTGAAATTATTGCGCTAGGCGACGTTGTTGCCAGGGAGATGGGGATGGAGGTCGAGCTCGATGCGATCGAGATTGACCCGAACATGGAGGCAGAAAAGTATCGCGAGTCGATTCTTGCGCCAGTTCGTCATCTCCTGCCGCCCGAAGTGTTGTGCGAGTCCGAGGAGACGCTCTCTGGCTCATGCACGGTGGAGGTCGCCTCATTCAACAGGTTTGTTGATTTCCTCGTTTCCCCGAACATTGTCGATGTTTACGATCACATTGTTTTCGACACCGCACCCACAGGCCACACGTTGCGGCTGCTCGCACTGCCGGGTGACTGGTCGTCTTTCATTAAGAAGGGAGCTGGTGATGCTTCCTGCCTTGGTCCGTTGTCGGGACTCGATAAGCATCGTCAGACCTACGACGATGCGGTCAATACACTGAAGGACCCTGCCCTGACCACTTTGGTGCTTGTGGCACGTGCTCAAGATTCCAGTCTCCAGGAGGCTGAGCGTGCAGCCAGCGAGCTCTCGGAACTCGGGGTTAATCCGCAGGCGCTGGTTGTCAACGCACTCTTACCCGAAGCAGGCAATGACCCGCTCCACCGTAGGCTTATGCTCGGCGAGCGGAGTGTCCTAAATGGACTCGCAACTACCCATCCAGTGCTCAGTGGATTGGTATGCTTCACGATTCCCATGAACCCTGAACCCGTCATGGGAATCAAGGGACTGACCACTGCTGCCCCGCAGTCCCACGAGAGCGTGGCCGGCCTTGAGGAACTGTCCTCCGCCGAAGTTATCGACGTTAACGAGGCGGTGCAACCTGCCCTGTCTCAGGCAACAGAAAAGATTGTAGAAGGCGGCCCCAAAGTCGTTCTAGCTATGGGTAAAGGTGGAGTAGGTAAGACGACCGTCGCGCAGGCTCTTGCCATCTCTGTCGCCAGCAAGGGGTTGCCTGTACTGCTGGCGACCACTGACCCGGCCTCGCACCTGGATGTGACTCTTCCGCAGAAATATCCAGGTCTCGATGTGGTCAGCATCGATCCTCACAAGGTTGTGGAAGAGTACCGTCGAGAAGTGCTCAACACAAAGGGTGCGACACTGGATTCTGATGGCCGAGCACAGCTTGTCGAGGACCTTGCCAGCCCATGCACGGAAGAAGTTGCTGTCTTCAGAGCGTTCTCTGCTGTCCTAGAAGAAGCCGACCACCGCTGGGTCATCATCGATACAGCTCCCACCGGACACACCCTGCTGCTTTTGGACGCTACGGGTTCCTATCACCGAGAGCTCCTGCGCCAATCCGGGGCTGATGAAGGGAGTAATGGCACCATGACCGCTCTAATGCGTCTGAGAGATCAGAACCGGACATTCCCAATCCTGGTAACGCTTCCCGAGTCAACTCCGATCTTGGAAGCCAAGGAACTCGCTGATGACCTCGCCCGTGCTGGCATTACGCCACGAGCCTGGGTCATCAACCAGTACCTACCAATGAACCAGTCACAGTCAACATTCCTCAAACAACGAGCCACAGCGCAGCGCAACACTGTGGAGCGTTATCTGGCCACAGACCAGATGCGCACCCCTGTCTGGGAAATCCCGGTGGTATAGCCGCATCAGAGCAAAGGTGGGGTGTCCAGGGCAATTCAACTCCTGGACACCCCACCTTGATCGTTCTAAAGGCGCTAAACAAAATCTGCATTGAACACTACGCCAATTTATACAAGATGAGACCGACTATCCTACGACTGTGGCACATTCTGTATCAAGGTCGAAAAACACGAGCGGCCCGATGATTGCGCTTTCCCACGCTACATACGGCATCGGTGCATGGCTTCGGAAAACCTATTGACGTTAGCCCCATACTTTTTGACGCTTCGCGCCTCAACCTGCTGAGCAAGCCCCCGAGAGGACTCTCCGAGGGCCTAATCAGCCGTATCCAGGAGTCCATCAAGGGGCATCGGCGATTAGTCGCCACAGATCAAAAACCGCTGCAGAACACGGAAAACGCCACCCCGGATACTTCCCGGGAAACCCGGAAATCTTTGCATCCAGAGTGACGTTCTGGTGGAGGGGATGACGAGCTGGAGCGTGCGGATTCCGAGCGCGCGAGGAAACAAATCCGCATGCGGAAGGGATTCCCGGAGATTAGTTCTCGAGGGATGACGGGCTGGAGTCTAAAAGTTTCGAAAGCTTTCGGAACTTTTAGACGTAAGCGATTCCCGGAATCCCCGGAATGCAAAAAGGCCCCGACGCTTGCGTCGGAGCCTTTTTCATGGAGGGGATGACGGGAATCGAACCCGCGTAATCAGTTTGGAAGACTGAGGCTTTACCATTAAGCTACATCCCCGAATTGGAACTTGACTATAGTAGCGAGGTTCCATCTGTGCTGTCAAACTCTTAGGCGTGTTGGCACGGTTTTGTGTGCTGGCTTTTGCAAGTTCTTGCGGGCGCTCGCCCCTCCTTTTTTACGCCGGTCTGCGCATCCTTATTAGGGTAGTACGCGCTCAGTGGAAATAAACCGTGCACGAGCCGCTGTGTTGGGCATTTAGCGGGAAAACAGGTAAACTAGGGCACTGACTGTGTTAAACACGCAAGTGTGCAACACGGTCGGTTTCACGGGGCGTGGCGTAGCTTGGCTAACGCGCCTGCTTTGGGAGCAGGAGATCGCAGGTTCGAATCCTGTCGCCCCGACGTGAAACGGTTGCCGCGACGCTACAAGGTCGTGGCGCTCTTTCCACTAAGCAACCGCGGCACACACGATTCGTGCCGCACCGAAACTATATGAGGAGATCACGGACGTGAAGACCGCCGTCGAGAAGCTCAACCCGACCCTCGCAAAGATTGAGGTCGAGGTTCCCTTCGCAGAATTCAAGCCCTACCTGGACCGCACCTACAAGAACCTCTCGGGTCAGATCAGCGTTCCCGGCTTCCGCAAGGGTAAGCTGCCCAAGCAGCTCATCGAGCAGCGTGCGGGCTTCGACTACATCGTCGAGGCATCCCTGAACGACGCTCTGAACGACTACTACGCACAGGCACTGGGTGAGAACGAACTCTCCCCCCTGGCGCAGCCCGAGCTGGACGTTCAGTCCCAGCCCTCCACCGAGAACCGTGAGGCAGACGTCAAGCTGACCATCACCGTCACCGTCCGCCCCGAAATCGAGCTGCCCAACTACGAGGGCCTCGAGGTTGAGGTTGACGAGGTAGAGGTCACCGCTGAGGACGAGGTTCAGGCACTGGACGCTCTGCGTGAGCGCTTCGGCACCCTGAAGACCGTTGAGCGCCCCGCAGCTGACAAGGACTTCGTGACCATCGACATCGCAGCAGAAATCGACGGCGAGCAGGTAGACGCAGCAAACGACCTGTCCTACCAGATCGGTTCCGGCACCATGCTTGACGGCATCGACGAGGCTCTGACCGGCCTGTCTGCTGGCGAGGACGCAACCTTCGAGACCAAGCTCTCCGGCGGCGAGCACGCAGGCGAGCAGGCAGTCATCAAGGTCAAGCTCTCGGCAGTTAAGGAGCGCGAGCTGCCCGCAGCTGACGACGAGTTCGCACAGCTGGCTTCCGAGTTCGACACCATCGACGAGCTGAAGGAAGACATCAAGAAGCAGGTTGCAGAAGCTAAGGTTGCCGAGCAGGGCACCCAGGCACGCGACAAGGTCCTCGCAAAGCTCGTTGAGCTCGTTGAGATTCCCGTCCCCGAGAAGGTTATCGAGGACCAGCTCGAGCAGCACTTCAACAACCCCAACGCTGAAGCAGACCACGACACCGAGGAGCACCGCGCCGAGGTTCGCGAGAACACCGAGACCGCATTCAAGAACGAGATGGTTCTCGACGCTGTTGCGGACAAGGAAGAAGTGACCGTTGACCAGGCTGAGATGATCAACTACATCATCACCATGAGCTCCCAGTACGGCATGGACCCCAACCAGTTCGCACAGATGCTGGACGGCTCCGGCCAGGCAGGCGCACTGGTCGGCGAGGTTCGCCGCTCCAAGGCTCTGGCAGCAGTGCTGAAGACCGCAGTGGTCAAGGACACCAAGGGCAACGTTGTTGACCTGTCCAAGTACCTGGGCGAGGGCGAAGAGGCAGCTGCCTAAATCTCCGCCACGGTCTGCAAAAAGCCACCCCGCTAGAGGGCGTGCGCTGATTGCTTGAAACGTGTAGCCTCAGCGGGCATCCACCGAATTACCGGTTGGGTGCCCGCTGAGGCTCTTTTCACCCCAAACTATTCCGCCCTCAAGTTATTCCGTACCGAGGTTTTCGCCTCTGCTTCACCCCCTGGCGAACGAACAACCCGAAGGGAAGCGGGGGAGAGCAACTATCGGTAAGGTAGTAGCAACGAAACTTTTCGCGTGCGCTCCGGCGCGTAAATCGCGCAAAGATGCAGCGAAGACCCATTAGAGAAGAAGAGGAAGAATGTCCAGCTACATGCCTCTGCCCATCGGCGCCTCCCAGGCAGCCGGCGTGGCGCCCGCGCCGTCTATGGCAACCCCCATCGTTGGTGCCCAGGAAGATTACGTCTACAACAGCCTCCTGAAGGAGCGCATTATCTGGCTCGGCTCCGAGGTGCGCGACTCCAACGCCAACCTCATCTGCTCCCAGATGCTGTTGCTCTCGGCTGAAGACCCCGAGGCAGACATCTACCTGTACATCAACTCTCCCGGCGGCTCCGTCACCGCCGGCATGGCTATCTACGACACCATGCAGCTCATCCCGAACGACGTGGTGACCGTGGTGACCGGTATGGCAGCATCCATGGGTCAGTTCCTGCTCACCGCAGGCACCATCGGCAAGCGCTACGCAACCCCGAACGCCCGCATCCTCATGCACCAGCCCCTCGGCGGTATTGGCGGTACCGCATCGGATATCCGCACCCAGGCTGAGCTGATTCTGGACATGAAGAAGCGCCTGGCAGAGATCACCGCTGAACGCACCGGCAAGAGCCTCGAGACCATCCTGAAGGATAACGACCGCGACAACTGGTTCAACGCGGAAGAAGGCCTGGAATACGGCTTCTTCGACCACATTGCCACCACCGCCGGTAAGCTGCCCGAATCGAAGAACGCATAAGGGAGATGCACATGAACTACCTGCCGAACGATATCACCACCTCGGCGCCGGCTATGCCGAGCAACCGCTACGTGCTCCCCAGCTTCGAGGAGCGCACCCCATACGGTTACAAGCGTCAGGACCCGTACGCAAAGCTGTTCGAGGACCGCATCATCTTCCTGGGCACCCAGGTGGACGATGCATCCGCTGACGACATCATGGCTCAGCTGCTGGTGCTGGAGGCGCAGGACCCCGAGCGTGACATCACCCTGTACATTAACTCGCCCGGCGGCTCCTTCACCGCAATGACCGCCATCTACGACACCATGCAGTTCATCCGCCCCGAGATCCAGACCGTGTGCCTGGGCCAGGCGGCATCCGCTGCGGCGGTTCTGCTGGCTGCCGGTACTCCCGGCAAGCGTCTGGCGTTGCCGAACGCTCGCGTGCTGATTCACCAGCCCGCGCTGAGCGGCCAGCAGGGCGGTCAGGCATCTGACATTGAGATTCACGCGAACGAGGTTATGCGTATGCGTGAGTGGACTGCACAGACCCTGGCACTGCACTCGGGCAAGACCTATGAGGAAGTTGACCGCTCCATTGAGCGTGACAACATTCTGACTGCGGCTGCTGCCTTGGAGTACGGCCTGGTCGATAAGGTGCTGGAGTCTCGTAAGCTGCGTAAGCCTGCGACCAACACCGCTATTTCCCACACCTAAACTTTTAGTTTTGAGGAATACCCCGGAGCGTTTTTCGGGGGAGGTGCGGCATCGCTCCGTGTGCGAGCCTTCGGGCTGGTGCGCGGTGCGGTGCCGCCCTTTTTGCGCCCGCTGATTTGTGCCCGCCAGGTGGGGGCGGCGAACCAAGCTGATATGTGGTGTTGACCTGCGCTTTCTTGCAGGGTTTTACGATCTTCCAGGCTTTAGCGTCACATGCCTACCGTCATATGCCGGAGTATCAGCCCCGCCGTCGTCATAAAAGACGCGCTTTGTCATATGCCCGGTAAGTCCGTTCATTTGCGGTGCGTAATTCTTGGTTCCGGGGTGAACTCCGGTAGCCTTAGAGAGGGAGAAAATTCGAGTATTTCATACCGGTTTCTCACTCAAACCACGGCGCCCACCACCCGCCGGTGCCCCTCCTGAGAAATCACCGTAGACGTCAGGTCACTGACCCTTCTGCACCGATTTCACCACGCCGATCGAAAGGGAATCTTCGTGGCCACAGACATCATTGTGCCTCCCGAACAGCCCAACGCCAGCATGCGATGCTCCTTCTGCAAGAAGACTCGCGCGCAGGTTTTCAAGATTGTGCTCGGCCCGAATGTTTCCATCTGCGACGAATGTGTGGAGCTGTGCGAAGAGATTCTCGCTGAAGAGCGTCTGAAGGTGAAATCCCCCGCGGCGGCGACTGCATCTCAGCTGGCTACTCCGCGCGAAATTTACAGCTACCTCAACGACTACGTCATCGGTCAGGACGCGGCGAAGCGCACCCTGGCGGTGGCGGTGTACAACCACTACAAGCGCATCCACGATATTGATAACCCGGTGCTGACCTCCCGCATTCTTTCGGCGACCGCGGGGGAGCAGGTGGAGCTGGGCAAGTCGAATATTCTGATGCTCGGCCCGACTGGCTGCGGTAAAACCTACCTGGCGGCAACCCTGGCGAAGAAGCTGGATGTGCCCTTCGCCCTGGTCGACGCAACCACCCTCACCGAGGCGGGCTACGTGGGTGACGACGTGGAGAACATTCTGCTGCGCCTCATCAACGCCGCTGACGGCGATATTGCTAAGGCTCAGCGCGGCATTATCTACATTGACGAGATCGACAAGATTGCCCGCAAGGGCGGCGAGAACCTTTCCATCACCCGTGACGTGTCCGGTGAGGGCGTGCAGCAGGCGCTGCTGAAGATTATTGAGGGCACCGTGGCGACCGTACCGCCGGAGGGCGGACGCAAGCACCCGGCGCACGCGAATATTGAGATTGATACCTCGAACATTCTCTTTATCGTGGCTGGCGCCTTCGACAATATTGACGACCGCATCGCAGCCCGCGTGGGTGCTGGCGGCATCGGTTTCGGCGCTGAACTGGGCGGGTCCGTGAAGAACCCGCTGGACCAGATCATGCCCGAGGACCTGGCGCACTACGGCATTATCCCCGAGCTGATTGGCCGCCTGCCGGTCATCTCGACCCTGAGTGAGCTCAACGAAGAAGAGCTGGCTCGCGTGCTGACCGAACCGAAGAACGCGCTGCTCAAGCAGTACCGTCACCTCTTCGCCCTGGACGGCGTGGACCTGGTCCTCGACGACGCAGCGATCGCGGCTATTGCCCGTCTCGCCGCCGAACGCGGCACCGGCGCCCGCGGCCTGCGCGCCATGATGGAGCAGATTCTGCAGCCGATTATGTTCGACATCCCGGACCGCACCGATGTGGTGTCCATCGTCATCGGTGAGGACACCGTGCTCAACGGCACGGAACCCCGCTACGTGCTGCAGGCGCCCGACCCCGAAACCGAGACCACCCGCACCGTGAAGGGGGAGGCGAAAGCCGCCTCCCTGAAGGAAGCGGACCGTCAGGCGGCATAACCGAATACTTCCAGCCGATAGGCTAGGGAATAAAGAAGCCGTCGCCCCGGTTATACGGGGTGACGGCTCACTAGCAGGTACCGTTCTCACTGGCATGTCCTGAAGAGCGTGTACCGAAGAATAAGCGCCGGCTTATAGAAGCGGCTGGCGCAACCGTATGAGAGAGGAACACTCATGACTGAGAACGCACCCGCACAGATTGATTTCTGGTTCGACCCGATCTGCCCCTGGTGCTGGATTACCTCCCGCTGGATTGGCGAGGTGCAGAAGGTCCGCAACGTTGAGGTGACCTGGCGTCCCTTCTCCCTGTCCATGCACAACCAGGGCCGCGACCTGCCCGCCGACTACCAGGCAATGATGGACCAGTCCTGGGCGCCGACCCGCCTCATTACCGCTGTGCGCGAGTTGCACGGCAACGAGGTCATCAAGCCCCTCTACGACGCTCTGGGCGAGCAGATTCACCACAACAAGAACAAGGCTGATTCCTACCGCGACGCAATCGTCAAGGCGCTGGAGGAGGTCAACCTGCCCGCAGAGCTGGTGGACGTCGCCTTCACCGACCAGTACGATGAGCAGATGCGCGCCTCCCTGGACCTGGCACTGGAGACCGTGGGCGGCACCGATGTAGGTGTTCCGCTGATTTCCATTAACGGCACCGCCTTCTTCGGCCCGGTCATCTCCCCGAGCCCCGCCGGTGAAGAGGCTGGTAAGCTCTTCGACGGCGCCCTGGCACTGGCTTCCTACCCCGGCTTCTTTGAGCTCAAGCGCCCCCGTAACGTGGGCCCGATTTTCCACGGCGAAAAGGGCGAAGCCTAAGAACCCTGCAATGTGCTGAGATTCCTGCAATGCGCGCAGGCTCGGTAGAGTCTGCGGCTGCAGAGCAAAAAAGTACCGCCCGATCATGTACTGACTGGGCGGTACTTTTCTATTCACTATGTTGCGCTGAAACGTGCAATCTACGCGCGGTGAGCGCTACTTGCAGAGGTAGCCTTGGGTGCCTTCTGCGCATTGTGCGTCTTCTGTGCCTTCAGCGCTTTCTGCGCTTTCTGGGCTTTCTGAGCCTTGCGCTGTGCCCTGTGCTCGAGAACCTTCGGGTGCGTTGCACGCTGCACGATCTTCGTATCGCGCATGTGGAAGGTGCGGGTTGCCGTGTACTGGACCGCCGCATCCGAGGTGAACGCCAGCATCGCAAACACCGCAACACCCAGCTGGAAGAAAATCGTGGACAGCGGCAGGGACTGGTGGCCCCACAGCACACCGCCGGTAATCGCTGCGAAGTTCAGCGCCGTCAACAGCAGAGCCAGACGACGAGCCTTCGACGAGCCGCGCAACGTGCTCCACAGCAGGAACAGGTGCACCGCCGAATAAATTGCTACAAAACCCACCAGCACGGTGCCGGTAATGGTGAGCAGCACGTTGCTATCCACCTGATCGAAGAGGTTCAGCAACTCAATGTCGTTGCCGGAGCCTTCCTCCAGCAGCTTGGCACGAAGAGCCGGGCGGCTGAGCGCCAAAATGACGCTGTTGACAATGTCGGCGAGGGTCACGGCGATGAGCATACCCGAACCAACCAGCAGGCTCAGCGGCATGCGGTACGCCAGGTCGTGCGCGCTGGAGAGGTGAATTTCTTCCTGTTCCTGCGGCTCCAGTCCCTCATTGTTTAGCACGATGACCGGGAGCGCGCCGTCCGTGCGGATCGCGTCACCGCCGCCGTTACGGGCGTGGTAGCCGGAGGAAAAATCGTGCAGAATCTCAACGTGAGTTTCCGGGTGAGCGTACTGAATGGACTCCACAATGTAGTCGCGTTCAAAGTCGGTTTCAGCGTCAATGCGGTGCGTGACCTGCAGAGTGAAGAAACTGAAACCCACACCAGAGTCGTACGTGCCCGCCGCCAACCAATCCACCTGGTGACCGCCCGGCAGAAGCCAGCCGTCTGGGGTTTTCCAGAAGCGCACGTGGTGGCGCTTCTCGGGGTTGCCGTCCACTTCCTTCTGGTAGGCGAAAGCCTGCGTCTTACCAAAAATTTTTAGCGGGGAGACCGGCGCCTCCGCGTAGGAACGGCGGGTGATGGTGGAGATAATAATCTTCCACGAGGAGACGAGGGTGACGTCGTCAGCGCGGGTCCAGCCGGCGTCCTGCATGACCTGGTGAATCTGCTCCTCGGTACCAATCAGACCGATATTGACCGGGTCACCGAGCAGACCGTCCGGGGTGCGGGTGCGCCCAATAAAGTAGTCGGGCACGTAGATGCGGGTCATGATCGCGTGAAAACGCGGTAGCGTCAGGTACGCGGTGACCGCCCAGAAAATGAAGGCGATGGGGAAACCCCAGAAAGAATGGCCGACCGTATTCGCCAGAATCATGAAGGTCAGCACGAGGGCCGCGATGCCGGCGAAGATGAAGAAGAGAGTGTCCCAGAAATCGACCCACAAACTGCGCGGGACGAGGTCTTGCGCCGTGCCGCGCGCGTCAATATCACCACGGTAAACCGGTGGCGAGGTAACTGGGGGAGCAACATCGCTACGGATAGGCCGCAGGACGCGTTTTTGGTGGGACATTCCCGCCCTTTCTGCAACATAGTTAGGGTCTTTGAATATCCATAACTATAGCAAGGGGCAGGTTATGTGAAGTACGCATTCCGGGCAGGGCTTAATCGCTTGGCTCGATAGCCCCGCCGCAGAAAAACGCGGTACCAACGCGAAAGTGCTGGCGTTGCCGCGCGAAAGAAATAAAGGGTGACCCTACTCGGGGAGGGGCTTAGCCTCAACCGCAGCACGTGCGGCGGCAATGGAGCTTTCGTGGTGCAGCATGTCGCGGCTTTCACGCATGAGGCGCACCCACTTGCGGGTCAGCTCCTCAAGCTGCTGAGCGCTCAAAGAACCGGAGGCGATGCTCGCTTCGTCAGCGGCGGCGCTGGTGGAAATATGGTGAAGCCAGAGTTCATACACTTCGTTGGTGTAGCTGGCACGCAGCGCCTGGGCATGTTCACGTGCCTGGCTGATGTACTCGTTCAGGCTCGTGTGATAGTGCTGAAGCTGGTCGGGGGAAATGTTGGCTTGTGCTCCTGGCGGCGTGCTCGGGGTTGAGCTCTGCCTCGTCTGAGGCTCTTGCGGTAATCCGGAAGATGAAGAGTGTGAATTCATAGTAATTATGGGTGCGCCTACTTTGGCGCGGGTCAGAGTCAGGACGCATCGCTGCGTCTGACGGGTGGTTTACTGTCGTGCGGTTGGTCGGGGTATGTCGTTACTCGTACCGGTGATTTGTCTGTTGCTGAAGTTGAATAGAGGGTTGTTCCTGATGGTAAAACCCTCGCATCAACAATCATACATAAAGTGACAGTCAATCTCATAAGGTTGATTATGCTCTTTGCACATTGATGAATATAAAAAAGGGGTTGGAAATCCCACAGAATCCCCACAGATTAGCAGGCTAAAACCCACATCGTTGAGGGAGGGGCTAGCGAGAGCTCTTCGAATCAGGCACAGGTACTTGCGGGTTCCACAGAGATAAAACACAAAGTCAGCGCCGTATAGGTCCGCAATCGGGGCCTCACACCCGGCGAGCTACAACGAGCCGCAGGCACAGAAAACGGGGCGGTACTGAAAACCAGTACCGCCCCGTTATCAACACCAAAGTGGTGTCATAAAATCAAGCGATAAACGCTCAAATGCGATTACTCAGACGCGATTACTCAGCTGCTTCTTCCACAACGAGCACCACATCGCGAACCTCCAGCTCGCCCTCAGCCGCCACCAGGGACAGCTCACGAGCGTTACCGGCAGCCTTCAGATCAGACATGCCAGCGGCAATGCGATCCAGCTGAGCCTGCGGAGCCGCAATAGTTGCGGACTCAACCTCGGTGCGCTGCTTAACCTTCGCGTCACTCTTAGCCTTACGCAGACCACCCAGAGCCTCAGCAACATCCGGCAGAATCTGCTTCAGCGACTCAATCTGAGCCGGGTCAGCGTCCGCCAGGACCCACTGAGCAGAAATGCCAGCAGTCGGGTTCTGTGCAGAGTACTCAGCCAGCAGGGTACCCTCCAGAATGGGCAGTGCCTGCGGCCACTCGGCGCGGTGCACGCTACCTGCACGCCACCAGGACCAAATCTCTTCGGTCACGAACGGCAGGAAGGGTGCGAACAGGCGCAACAGAGCATCCAGGGTGGTTGCCAGCGCGGCCAGAACAGAAGCCTGCTCCTGCTCGCCGCGAGCACCGTACGCACGGTCCTTGATCAGCTCAACGAAGTCGTCGGTGAAGGACCAGAAGAAGCTCTCGCAAATCTGCAGGGCACGAGCGTACTCGTACTTCTCGAACGCTGCGGTTGCTTCCTCAATCAGGTACGCCAGGCGAGCCAGCAGGGAGCGGTCCAGAGCGTTGATCAGCACGCGGCCCTGAGCCTGAGAAGTGATGACGGACTTCTCGGTAGCGCCCAGGTTCAGTACGAACTTGGATGCGTTCAGCAGCTTGATGGCAAGGCGGCGGCCAATCTTCATCTGGCCTTCGTCGTAGGCGGTGTCAGCACCCAGGCGAGCCGAAGCAGCCCAGTAGCGTACAGCGTCCGAACCGTACTTCTCCAGAACCTCGTTGGGGACCACAACGTTGCCCTTAGACTTGGACATCTTCTTGCGGTCCGGGTCGAGAATCCAGCCGGAGAGCGCGGTGTTGTACCACGGCACGGAGGAAGCCAGGGTCTCCGCGCGAACAGCGGTGGAGAACAGCCAGGTACGGATAATGTCGTGACCCTGCGGACGCAGATCCATGGGGAAGGTCTTCGCATGCAGGTCCGGGTTCACGCCCCAGCCGGTCGCAATCTGCGGGGTCAGGGAGGAGGTAGCCCAGGTGTCCAGAACGTCCGGGTCAGCGATGAAGCCACCCGCTACGCCGCGCTGATCCTCGGTGTAACCGGGAGCAGCCTGAGATGCGGGGTCAACCGGCAGCATCTCTTCGGCCGGCAGAATCGGGTTCTCGTAGTCCGGCTCACCCTCAGCGTCCAGCGGGTACCAGACGGGGAAGGGAACGCCAAAGAAACGCTGGCGAGAAATCAGCCAGTCGCCGTTCAGACCCTCAACCCAGTTCTCGTAGCGGCTACGCATGAAGGAGGGGTACCAGTTCATCTCACGGCCGCGCTCGATGAGCTTCTCGCGGCGTGCAGCGTCACGGCCACCGTTGCGGATGTACCACTGGCGGGAAGCAACGATTTCGAGGGGCTTGTCGCCCTTCTCGTAGAACTTCACGGGGTGGGTAATCGGCTTGGGGTCGCCGTCCATTTCGCCAGCCTCAACCAGCATTTCCACGACGGTCTTCTGTGCGGTGAAGACGGTGGCGCCAGCCATGCGCTCGTAGCGCTCGCGACCCTCTGCGGAGGTGATCCACTCGGGGGTTTCGCGGGAGAAGCGGCCGTCGCGACCGATGAGGGCGCGGGTGTCCAGCTGTAGTTCACGCCACCAGGTGACGTCGGTGGTGTCACCGAAGGTACAAATCATGGCGATACCGGCGCCCTTGTCGGGCTGTGCCAGCGGGTGCGCCTTGATTTCGACCTCAACGCCGAACAGCGGGGAGGTGACGGTGGTACCGAACAGCGGCTTGTAACGCTCGTCGTCCGGGTGCGCCACGAGAGCCACACAGGAGGGCAGCAGCTCGGGGCGGGTGGTCTCAATCCAGACCTTCTCGCCGTTGGGGCGGTGGAAGCTGATGCGGTGGTACGCGCCGGGGCGTTCCTTGTCTTCCAGCTCAGCCTGTGCCACTGCGGTGCGGAAAGTGACGTCCCACATGGTCGGTGCTTCAGCCATGTAGGCGTTGCCTGCTTCCAGGTCCTTCAGGAAGGCGAGCTGGGAGACCTTGCGGGAGTGCGCGTCGATGGTGCGGTAGGTGCGCGACCAGTCAACGGACAGACCCAGGGTGGTGAAGAGGTTTTCGAAGACCTTCTCGTCTTCAACCGCGAGCTCTTCACAGAGTTCAATGAAGTTGTTGCGGGAGATACGCGGCCACTTTGCCTGGCTGCGGTCGGGCTTGGGGGTGCCGTCTGCCTTCCAAGTGATCAGGTCGCGGAAGGAGTCGTTGTCTGCCACGGAGGGGTCGCAGAGAACGCCGTAGTAGTTCTGAACGCGGCGTTCGGTGGGCAGGCCGTTGTCATCCCAGCCGAGGGGGTAGAACACGTTCTTGCCGGTCATGCGCTGGTAGCGTGCGATGACGTCGGTCTGGGTGTAGGAGAACATGTGACCCACGTGCAGGGAGCCGGATGCGGTCGGCGGCGGGGTGTCAATGGAGTAGACCTGTTCGCGAGTGGTGTTCTCGTCGAATGCGTAGGTCTTCTCGTCGGCCCAGCGCTGCGAGAGCTTCTCTTCGAGGCCTTCGAGGGCGGGGCGGTCGGGAACGTTAATCTGTACGGGCGAGTCTGAGCCCAAAATGTTTTCAGCCATAACGGCTATTTTCTCATATTCACGGCGTTCTCTCAGCTCCAGGGGAATTCTGCGCTGTGCTTGCCTGTTCGTACTGCTTGATTGCGGCTTCTAGACGTGCCAGGAGGGGCTTGTATTGGCGCACAAATTGTGCCCTGCGTACTGCGGCGCGTACCCCTCTGGAGGCGGTGAGTTCCTGCCAGCTGGCGGGGTCGAGGTAGCTCTGCCCGAGCAGCAGATGCACCTCAGAACTATAGTGGGTTCCGGTGGCGGCACGGATAGTGCGCGCCCGCTGCTGGAGTGCTTGGCGCTGCCCTTTAAGAGAGGTGATGCGCTGGTGCGGTATTGCTGTCATGTGGAGGTTCCCAATATGAGGAGTAATCGGCGATTCAGCGGTGAGCTCAGTGAAAAACGGAAATGGGGAGAGAGCCCCCTAATATGCCGCTCTCGGTTACCTGCAGTGTAGGCGCGAAAATCCGCAGTATCAACAGTCGGCGAATCCTTCTCAGGGGCGCGGGCACGGCGTAGACTGAAAGTACACGACCTTTGAGGAGTTGCCAATGAGTTCTCTGAGTATTTTTGGTTTGGGCACGTCTGAAACTGTTCTGCTGATACTGCACCTGGTGCTGGTTGCGTTGTGCGTCTGGCATTTAACGGTGCGTAGCGGCTATGGTGAGGCGCGTATGCGTTTCGTGCTACCGCTGATTATGTTCATGCCCGGCGCTGCGGTTCTTTATCTGCTGTCTGCGCGTGAAGGTACGGTCCCTCCGGACACGATTAAGACCGGCAGTAGCTCGCCCGTGTACTTTGAGCATCGCCTCGGTTTCCGTGACGGTGGTAGGAGCCGTTGGGGTCTGCCTCGCCGCCGCAAGTAGCACGGGTGATGGTGTCTGTATCGTTTGTTCTGAACGGCGGCGGGTACCTATCTCACTATCGAAAATTTCAAAATATATGCCCGCGAGTCTGCTCGAACTGAGCACCCGCGGGCATCACTCTACTAGGATTAAAGTATGACTGAGAACACCCACATTCCTGCATCTCCTTTCCTGCCCCATACCGGTGACGGCAAAGTGGCCGTGGTGACCGGCGCATCCAGCGGTATTGGCCGAGCCACCGTACAGCAGCTAGTAGCAAGTGGCTGGACCGTCTACGCCCTGGCTCGTCGTACCGACCGTCTTTACACCCTTTATGCGGAGACCGGCGCTCATCCGGTGACCTGCGATGTGACCGATGAGCAGTCCGTTCAGTTCGTAGCCGAGCAGATTCTGGAAGAGCAGGGCACCATTGACGCCCTGGTCAATATTGCCGGTGGTGCTATTGGCGTGGATAAGGTTGCCGACGGCAAGCCTACCGATTATCTGAAGATGTACCAGATGAATGTGCTCGGTATTCTGCACATGGTGCGTGCCTTCGCGGAGGCGTTGCGCCTGAACGGTCACGGCACGATCCTGAACCTGACCTCCACTGCAGCCGAGCACGGTTACGAGGGTGGTGCCGGATACAATGCGGCGAAGTTTGGCGCTCGCGGCCTGACGGAGGCGCTCCGCCTGGAAGAAGCGGAACATAACGTTCGCGTGATTGAGATTTGCCCGGGCATGGTGCATACCGAAGAGTTCTCCCTGAACCGTCTGGGTTCTAAGGAAGCCGCCGAGCGCGTCTACGCGGGTGTTGAGAAGCCGCTGACCGCAGAGGACGTGGCGCAGACCGTGACCTTTGCGTTGAACGTTCCGCACCATGTGAACCTTGACCGTATTACGATTCGCCCGGTGGCCCAGCCGAGTCAGTTCAAGGTGATTCGCAAGGAGGGCTAAGCTCGCGGCGCGCCGTGACGATTGAGCCTTAGCGAGGCCTTGACTTTGGTAGCCCCGCCCGCATCCCTATCTGGATGCGGGTGGGGTGTTTCTCTGTGTTCTCGGCGTGTAGAGAAGGCATGTATGAAGGTGCCCGTGGGGTATTGAGAGGCAGGGGAGGAGTGTGAAGGGAAGCTTGAGGGAACTATAAAGTGGTACGTGAGACTTTAAGGTTCACTAGGGTGAAAATGGTGAGTCGAAATCACCTATGGAACACCCTATATTTTCTTCAAATGCAATCAAAAGATAGGGTTATATGCCTTCGTGTGTCAGTAGATGGGCGTAAAATTCCCGGATTGGTCTGCATTAAGCCTCAACTTAAGGGGTGGTTTTATAACGATTTCGTTACAGTTGGGCAAAGATGGCGGTAAGCATGCTAAACGTCCAGGGGTAAATGCTAGCCTTTTAGCAGTCACACCCATGTATGGGCCTACTGCACCTTCAAAGACGGGGGTGAACCACGGTAGGTTCAACACCGATAATCAGAGATCGAGGAAAAATGTCGAAGACTACCCGTCGCGTTTACAAGATCGCAGCAGCGGCAGCCTTTACTGCCGGTTCCGTGGCAGCAATTCCGGCAACTTTTGCGGCAGAAGCACCCGCTGATCAGCAGCAGGTTGTCGACCAGAAGGCAACTGCTCAGACTTCTTCCCTGCCTGGCGGCAACGCAACCGAGTCCCCCAAGGCTGAGGCACCTAAGGCTGAGGCAACCCAGGCACCTAAGGCTGAAACCCCCAAGGCTGAAGCTCCTAAGGCTGAGGCAACCCAGGCACCTAAGGCTGAAACCCCCAAGGCTGAGGCAACCGAAGCTCCCAAGGCAGAGACTCCTGCCCCCACTGCTCCGGCAACCGAAGCACCCAAGGCTGAGGCAACCGAGGCTCCCAAGGCTGAGGCAACCGAGGCTCCTAAGGCTGAGACCCCCAAGGCTGAGGCAACCGAGGCTCCCAAGGCTGAGACTCCTGCCCCCACTGCTCCGGCAACCGAAGCTCCCAAGGCTGAGACCCCCAAGGCAGACGCTACCGAGACCCCCAAGGCAGAGACTCCTGCCCCCACTGCTCCGGCAACCCCTGAGCCGACCACCCCCTCCACCCCGGCTCCCGAGGCAAAGCAGGCTGACCCCTCCGTCGTTATTGAGAATGCTCACTTCCCCGGTGACGCGCAGTTCAACACCGTGAACGTTGTTGGCACCGGCTTCTACGGCGAGAAGGTTGGCCCCGGCGTTCAGGTCAGCATCTACGCACTGGATGCAAACAAGCAGGTCACCGGCGATGCTATCGCTACCGTCTCTGTGTCTGCAGATCAGATTCAGGACGGCTCCTTCAAGACCGCCTTCACTGTTGAGGCAAGCAAGCTGCCCGCAGGCGCATCCTACGCTCTGGTTGCTGTCAGCAACCCGCAGGGTCAGCCCGATCAGAAGCTCGTGGCTCTCTCCTCCTTCAAGGTCACCGATTCCGCTTCTCCCGAAGCTCCCAAGGCTGACGAGACTCCCGCTCCCGTAACCCCGGCACCCGAGACCCCGAAGGCTGACGAGACCCCGGCACCCGAGGCTCCCAAGACTGAGACTCCCAAGGAAGAAACTCCTGCTCCGGAAGCCCCCAAGGCTGAGACCCCCAAGGCTGACGAGACCCCCGCTCCTGAGGCTCCCGCAGCACCCGAGAACGCAACCCTCACCACCGAGGATGCTTCCCTGAACCCGAACGACCAGTACAACGTTCTGACCATTAACGGTTCCGGTTTCACTCACGAGTCTGTTGCTCGTGGCGTTCAGATTAATGTCTACCGTCTGGATGCTAACGGCAACATTACCGGTGAGGCTCTGGCAACCTACGATGTGCCCGCTTCCGAAATTATGGAGGGCACCTTCCGTGCGAAGGTCAGCATCCTGTCTGAGCGCCTGCAGCCCGGTTTTGCTTACGCAATGGTGGCAACCAGTGACCCGAACGGTCTGGTACACCAGGTGGCAGTCACCACCGCTGTTGTGAGCGACGCGGACCACCCGGCACCGACCCTGCCGGCAGCTACCGAGGGTGACAACACTACCGTTCGCGACAACGGCGATGGCACCACCAGCGTCTTCACCGCTGAAATGCGCGAAGATGGCTCGGTTGTGGTGAGTGAGACTCGCGTGCCTTCTTCGCAGGCACCGAAGGCTAAGGTTGGCAGTGCATCCGCTACTACCTCGTCGAAGGGTCACGGCCTGAGCACCTCCGGTTATCAGGGTTCGTCTTCGTCCTCTTCGAAGCAGCAGCTGGCTCACACTGGTGCTGAGGGTGTTGCAGGTATCGCAGGTGTTGGCGCCGCAGCTCTGATTGCTGGTGCTGCACTGATGCTCCTGCGCCGCCGCAGCCTCTAATAGCTCAACCTCTATAGGCTAGGCTCTGAATATCTGATACTCGCCGCAAGGTGAGTGATTCAAGTGCCGCCAATACTCTGAAAGGGTATTGGCGGCACTTTTGCATGCCAGTAGTTTTTGTTGAGCTGTTCTTTGGATCTGGGGGTAGTTGTGTGTGGCAAGGTGTGTGCGGTAAGCGGGGTGAGAGGGGTGGCTCTTCCGTATTGGGGGTGCAGGCAGGCGTAATGGAATGATATTGTCGACTTATTTTGTGCGTGGTTATTGGTACGCACGCTTTTAATCAGTGTGCGGGAAAAGGCGCTGTGACCTGCAATTTTTTCACTTAAAAGAAATAAATTAAATGCATGGATGTGCAGAATATTTTTATCTCAAATCCATTAAAACTGCATATGCATGCAATAAAACCTTGAGCCTCAAGGGAGAGTTGAAAAATTTCGCCTAGTCCATGCAATTTGAGTGCTCTTGATACTATTCCGGAGGGTAAAAATATTCCATGTGGGTTATTGCACAAGAAAATAGTCAGGACGTAAAGCGTATTTACAGCAATAATCTAAAAAGTATTGTTAGTGTGGAATTACCGATAAATAGAGCGATTCCCTTCGCGGTAACTTCCACCATTACAGGAATGTTATGACTAGTCCGTGCGTTATAGCGTTCACTCCTGAAGAGGTACCCAACCATCTTCAATTCGTGGCACCCTCCGGAGGGTATCGTTCACACTCACAGAAAAGGTGTGTTCCATGCCCGAACCCGCTCACTCAAAAACCCGTGCAACAGCCGCTATTGCTGCATCCGTCCTGTCCGTTACCGGTGTTGGTGCTGCGCATGCAGATGTGCAGGTGCAGAATACTGGCGGAATTGCTTCATCGACTGCGGTAGAACCCGATAATCCCCCCTCCGCAGCAAACGCAACCCCCATCGAAAACGTCGTTACCCAAACCTCCCCGCAGGTGTACGTCGAGCAGGGCGTCGTCATTAACCCCGCACGCTCGCAGAGCATCACCGTCACCGGTGAAGGTTTCACCGGCGGTGCCGTTGAACGTTACGGTGTGGCGGTGTACGTGAGCGAATACCGCCAGTACCCCCTCTACGCACTGGGTCGCGGCTCCGCAGTGACGATGACCCTCGTGCCCGAACTCGATGTGGACGGTGGCCGCTTCAGCACCCAGTTGACCCTGCCCGCAGGTACCCTCGATCCCAACCAGCAGTACGTCGTCGCAACTGCCGTGGTCGACCCCGGTAAGGGTTATGCAACCGAGGACCCCTCCTACAACTCCTCCGCACCGTTGGAAGTGTTGCCCGCCGACACTCAGGATGAGCCGCTTAACGCTCAGATTCTTTCGGGGCAGCTGGAAATCCCGCAGGATAAGAACCTTGTCGTCTACAAGGTCACCGGTCTGGGTGAGGCGCAGGCTTTCGAAGTCATGACCTACGCCTACGCCCTGGATAGCCAGGGTAACCGCATCCTGCTCGCTGCCTCTCCCGCGCGCGCCGACGTTATGAATGGCACCCTCCTGGACGGCATTGAAGTGCCCGGATCCAGGTTGGAAGAAGTGCAGGCTGTTCACGAAGACCTGCGCTATGTGCTGAGCGTTGAGGTTGCACCCTCTGCCGCTAATGGTTACACCGCCCAGGAAGTTGAGGTTCCCTTCATGAATGGTTGGAATGTACAGAACGGCTCCGCTCCGGTTGCGACCGCTGAGCGTGCAATGGCGGAGCAGGCACAGTTCGAGAAGAAGCAGTCTGCAGAGGAGGCGCAGCCCGCGCAGAACGCCCAGGCTGATTCTGAGCAGGTAGTTGCCGTGAGCCCCGTCGAGAAGTTCGACCACGTATTGCCCGAGGATGACCCTCGCCGCCACTACAGCCTGCCGCGTAATACCGTCTTTGATCGCGTCCACGACACCACTAAAGAACAGAACAACACCTCTAACCCTGTGATGACCGCCCGCCTGCACGTAGAAGAAACCGTAGTTCCTGAAAACGACTCTGCTAAGACCCTGACCCTGCGTGGCGAGGGCTTCGCTGGTGTCAGCTCGGTACACCTGATGGTTAGTGCTGTCGACGAATACGGTGTGGCAACCGGCGGCGTGATTGCTTCGGCTGATGTCTCTGAGATTGATGCCTCCGGTGCTTTCACTGCCCAGGTGCAAATTCCTGGTTCGGCACTCAAGCCCGGCACCACCTACCGTGTGAGTGCTGTGGCGGAGGATGAGCAGGGTACTGTGCGCATGGTCAATGGCGGCTTTACTGTCGAGTGCGATGGCGTGGATAGCCTGTCCGCAGCCCCCCTGCCCGCTACCCCTGAGCAGGATGCGCCCACTGTCGAGACTCCCGCGGTCGATGCTTCGGTACCTACTGAGCCTGCGGCTGATCAGGCTTCTGCTACCGAGCAGAAAGCGGGGGAGAGCGGCGCTGAGCAGAAGAATGACGCTCCGGCTAGTGATCAGGGTGCTCCCGCGCAGAATGTCCCTGCACAGAACGCCTCTGCACAGAAGGTTGAAGCGCAGAAGGGCAACGCGCAGAAGGCCGAAGCACAGGCATCTGGCTCCCAGAAGGTTGCCTCCGGTGCCCAGCAGAAGCGCGAGCAGTTGGCGGCTACCGGCGCCTCCAATATGTTGGTCATTAGTGCCGCTGGATCGCTGTCGCTACTTGCCGGTATGCGTTTGAGCCGCCGTCGCCGTAGTGAGATGCAGCTCAGTTCTCGCCGCTAAAACGGGGTAATTATTGCCCCACTAGGCAAAACATGCACATAGATGTAGGGACGTCCGAAATGCAAGATTCGGGCGTCCCTACATCTTTAACTTTTTCTAAGGTTATACCTATAATTTAGAGTGCTGTCATAGACGGTACTATCACTCTTTACCACCTCGTTCACCCGAGGTGAGGAGTCGCTGTGAAGCGCCTCCGGTCACCGATATCAGAGAACCGTTATTCTGCGCCTACTTCCGACCTTTGGGCGCAGGAGTCACACGACGATTCATCACACTCACTCACGAAAATAGGTGACCATGTTTTCCACGCAGCGAACTGCTCGCGGCGCGGCGCTAGTAGCGTCTGCCGCCCTCGGTTTGGGCGGCTCCGTCGCGCCTGCAACTCTGGCCCCCGCCACCTTCGCCTCTGCCGCTCACGCGCAGACTCAGCAGACTCCGAAGCCTGAACTTCCCATCGCCGTTGCCGCCGATGTGGTCAGCCACGACATTACCCTGGACTTGGTTGCTCAGAGCAAGGACTACACTCTGCTGTCGTTGACTGGCGTAACCTCTTTGGAGAATCTGAAGGTTCGCCTGGTCGCTATTTCCGTTGATGACGGTCCCGTGGCGTCGATGACTGTTCCCGCCTCCCAGATGACTGCCTCTCTGAACGATGAGGGTGCGCTAGAGGTCAGTATTCACCAGCGTCTGAACGTTGAGCAGCCGTATATGGTTGAGGTGCAGAACCTGAGCACCAAGGATGCTATTTCGGTTGAGTTTATGCCTGAACAGGGTGCGACCGTTGACGAGATTCTGGCGAGCCGCCAGAACATTTTCTTCCCTGACACCCCTGGCGTTCCCCGTGCTAACCGCGTGGAGGCGAATCCCGCCCCTGAGGTGTCCCTGAGCCCCAGTGCATCCCCGAGCGCCGCGAAGGATAGCCCGCGCCCGACGGTCGCCCCGGTACCTTCTGAAGCGCCGTCTGCATCGCAGAAAGTTTCTGCTCGTCCTTCTGCGAGTGCATCTGCTAGCGCCTCGGTGAGTGCGTCTGCCAGCGCTTCTGCTTCGGTGAGTTCTTCTACCGATGATGCGGCGCCCACTGAGGTGACCGAGGATCGTCTGCTGGTGCACTCCCCCTCCGATCGGGCTCCCGCGGAGACCCGTGAGGCGACCCTGGAAATTTCTACCGCAGAGCTGCGCGGATCGGATGAGCTGCAGCCGATTAGCGTGCGCGCTAGGAACGTGGCGGAGAGTGGCCTGGGCTATGACGTGATGGTCTTTGAAATGCCTGCTGACGGCGGTGCCGTGGGTTCGCCGCTGGCGACCACGCATGTGAGCCCTCAGCAGGTGGCTGATGCTTCTTTCTCTGCTGATTTGAAGGTTCCCGGTACCTCTTTGAATGCGGGTAAGCGCTACCGTGTGGTTGTGGTGGGTGGTAACTCCACTGAGGAGCTGCAGCTCATGGCGACCAGTGCTTTTGGTGTGAGCGTGATTCAGCGTGCGGTTCCTGTTGATCCGGCTCCGAAGCCTACGAATACTGTTGTTCACCCGCAGATCCCGATGATTTCTGATGCGAATCAGCGTGTGAGCCCTTCGGCCCCTTCGGGGCGCGTGAGCGCTGTGGATTCTTCAGGGGCCTTTGCGGATGCTCAGGATTTGGTGACTGATTCTGTTGCTAAGATTCCGTCGGTGGATAGCGCTCTGGGCTATATTGTGCAGGCGCAACAGTCGGCGCGTGCGATTACCGCGCAGGCTCGTAGTTCTGTGGCTGAGACTGCGGTGGTTCCTTCGACGATGATTATGTCTGGTTATGCGACGCTACTGCCTGGTCGTACTGTGGTGAACCTGCTGGGTTATCAGTCTTCGGAGTCTGAAACGGTGACTGTTGCTTCGCCTCAGGAGAATGCGGGTGCTGCAGGTTCGGGTAGTTTCTATACGCGTAGCTCGAAGTCGCGCGGTGATTCTGCCGGTTCGAAGCTGGAGGCGAGCGCTCAGGATAATGGCCCGCTGCCGGAGGGTACCTTACCGCTGAGTATTGCTCTGCTGGGTTCGGTTGCTTTTGTGGGTACTGCTGTGGCGGTGAATGTGTATCGTCGTCGCCTTGAGGGTGCTGAGTAGCTGGGTGCCGAGTAGTTCAGCTATTTGTTGCTTAGTGCTGTGAGGCGTGGCTCTCTGTAGGGGAGTTTGTTGAGTGGGAGGCGCTCTGTCGGGTGCGTGCCGTGTGGGTGCGTGTTCGGCGGGGCGCCTTCTGCGTGCCCGGATGTTTGACTCTATTGCGCGGTGGTCTGGTGCGCTTTGGGATGGTGTAAAAAATTCTTTTTGGTGCACTCTGGGGAATATATTTTGACATTCGAATTTTGCGTTATATATATCTCAGTAAAGTAATTAATTCCCTTTTATTTTCGGCAATTATTGCGACATAAAGTTTTAGCACGTGAATGCAATGCAACATTAAGTGCAATATCCGTGTTAGGCTAGGGTGTAACCGACGTACTGGTGCGCAAATACTTGGATAGAAACACCGGCTTGTGGTGAGCCTTCCCTAGTCCATGCTTTGCGCCTACATCGATCGAAATGGCGCACATGACTATCACTCGACTTCCGAAACGCATTCATGCTCTTTCGCTTGCAGCCGCTTTAGGTGCAAGCGCTTTTGTGCTTCCTGGCGCCTCCGCAGTAGAGGCTGAAGCAATTAACGTGAATGATTGCCTGACGGCTCTGGTTAATAGCGAATTTAATTCAAGCTGCCCCTACGAAGACCTCGAAATTGAGGTCGACACCATTGAGATTCAGATTCAGTCCATCAAGGACGGTCAGGCAACCATTAAGCTCGCGCCCCTCTATGAGGGCGGCTACGTGGGCGATGCCTCTAAGGTGTACCTGGTAATGCAGTACTACGACGCCACTGGCACGTTGCTTGGGTCTGACACCTACGAGCCCTCCGCAATGCAGGTTGAGCGTGCTGACGACGGCTCGATGCTCGTCACCTTTGAGATGCCGCAGATGCCCCAGGAGGGCTATTACTCCATGAGCGTCATGGACCTGACGACCTCTGACGAGGGCTATGGCGAATTCATGATTTCTGAGGGTTCCCTCGTTCCGCACGCTATCCCGATTGAGGATGACTCTGACGAGGTGATGGTGGACAAGAAGGAAAACGCCCACCAGGTGCCGACCATTGACGAGCTGAAGACGATGGAAAAGCTCCGTGAAGAGGAGCAGAAGAACCAGCAGGCTGCAGATCAGAAGGGTAGCAAGGATAAGGTTAAGATTGAGGCGCCTTCCGAGTCTGCTGAAAACCCGAACCCCGAAACCCACACGCAGAAGCTGGAGCAGGTCCCCGGCGGATCGACCTCTTCTCGCGATACTCAGACCCTGAGCGCTGTGGAACTGAAGGTTGCGTATGCTGAGGTTCGCTCCGATAAGGAAACCAAGCCGGTGACTATCAGTGCAGAGCGTCTGCCTGCGAATGCGGCTGGCTACGACCTGATCGTGGTTGAAACCGATATGAGTGGCAACCATAAGGGTGATGCGCTGTCCATTACACGCATCAGCTCTGATCGCATCGTGAATGGCGCGTTCAAGGAAGAGGTTGGCATGCCCGGCTCTCTGCTGAAGACCGGCTCGGTGTACACCGCTTACCTGGTGCGTGCGGACGATACTGAGTACGCGGAAGAAGTTGTCTCGGTGCGATTCAAGGTCAGTGGCGAGGCGACCGGCAACTCAACCTCCTTGACGAAGGATGAGTCGCCCCGCCAGGATGCAAGCGCATCGCTCACGCCCAGCGCCAATGAGGCCGAGGCGACCGGTGCCACTCAGGGTAGCCCCTCCGCTGCTACTAGCGCCGTCTCGACTCGTTCTGATGATACCCAGTCGGGCTCGGGTCAGTCTGCCGCGAGCGCACCCCGCTCCACTCTGGATGCGGTGAGCGCCATGTCCAAGGCAAAGGAAGCGAAGGCTGAGCGTCAGCGTCAGGCTCTGCAGGCTTTGGCTCAGGCACGTACGATAGCTCCGCGTTCGGCTTTTGAACCGACCCGCACCAATCAGATTTCGGCGTACAGTTCGGGTTCTGACCCGGCATCTATCGCTGCTGCCGCGAACTCGGCTGCTTTGACGGATGAAGAAAAGGCGGCGTCGGCAGCTTCTGGTAATGGCAATAAGGGTTTCACCCCCGTGGTTCATTCGGAATCTAATAATCGTTCCGCTACGGTGAACTCGAATACCACCCAGGTGCACTCCAACGCGAATGCTGATCGTCAGGATGGCGTGAAGGCTGTAGCTTCGGCGGCGTCTCCCGCTAGTGAAGAGGTTGCGCAGCACGGTGTAGCTTTCTGGGCTCTTGGAGGCGCCGGTTTGGCGCTGGTGGTTGGTGCCGCATGGATGGCTCACCGCAGGGGAGTCCTCGGCGGCTAACGCCCCTAATCCGTGCTTTTTGACGGCATCGCATAGTATGTTCGTTGTTTCATGAGGAATGCTCGCCCCCGCTATCTGTTGGCGCAAATCGCGGGGGCGAGTCGTGCGTTCAGGGTGTTCAAAAAAACTCTACCCTCGCGTGAATAAACCTTAAGGTTCGTGATAGGGTTGAAATAACCGATAAATAGATGCGAGCTATTGTCAGGTCTTCTTCACCTGAAATATGAAGCGGAGTATGGTACGACAAATCCGGGTGTATGGCGCTCCCGAAAGGCTCCCTGAGGCGCATGAAGAATGGGCAGTAGCACGCACAATTCCATCATGAAAAGACGCATTGCATGAGTATTTATTCAGCGAAGCACCGTATTGTCACCGCAACCGTTTTGGTTGCGGGGCTTCAGTGCGGGCTTGTTGTACCCTCTGTCGCAACGGAAGCACCCGTCACGACCCACTCTGCCGTGCAAAAAACCGCGACCTTGAACACGAACCAGGCTGAAGACAATCAGGAGGCACAGGGCGCCGCCTCCACCATCACCATGAAGGCGCAGCTCAAGGATGGCGGCTATCTTCTACGTTGGACGGGTTTCCCTAAAGATCTGGAGGCCTCCAGCGTTCTGGTTGACGTGAACTTCTACACCCCTTCCGGTGAGTATGGTGGCTCCGTTCTGGAAAGCCCGACCCTGACTGAGGGGACCAAGGAGGGGGAGTTTCGCCTCCTGATGAGCCCGGCGACGGACCCTAATGTCGTGTACGTGATTGTTCTGGAGGATACCGCGCACGGTGTCTCCTACGAATTTTTTGTGACCGAGCGGGGGAACCGCCTGGTTGAGGCTGCTGACCCGCGCAACGGCAAAGCAAAGCCCACCGAACCGCCGGTCGACATTGAGCGTGAAGAGGTAGAAACCGCCGAGGCGACTGCTCAGCCGACCCCCGAAGCGGTGAACCTGCCTTCGCCGACCGCTACGTCGCCCACCGCTGAGAATGGTGACGCGGTTCGCCGTACCGTAGACAACCCGCAGAACCATGAATCTGGCCAGTACGTTATCTCCGAAGACAACAGCGTGTACGATCCGATGAACCAGAGGGATGGCAAAGCGCACCTGTCCATTCAGGACTCGCAGGGCGACTCTCAGGATGACACGAAGCCCGTCACGGTTCGCGGCACTAATTTCCCCCAAAATGCCAAGGGCTACGACCTGAACGTCATGGAAATCGACTCCAACGGCAACACCGTGGGCGATGCGCTCGCCATTGTGCACGTTGGCCCGGAATCTATTTCTGCGGGCGCTTTCGAAGCCGTGATTGGCGTGCCCGGCGCGTCCCTGCAGATTGGCAAGACCTACCTGGTGGCGGCTTTTGATGCTGCCGGTGACGGTAACCTTCAGCTCAATACGGTGCGTTTTACGGTGACTCAGGCATCCTCTGAGAGTGGGGGAGTATCGTCCGGTTCTTCGTCTATGAACGAGGAGAAGCCGGTTGCTGTACCTTCCGCGTCTGCCTCTGAGGCTGCGGACGCATCCGGTGCGAATGCACCCGCCGCGGGTTCTAAGTCTAAGACTCGCGGTATTCAGGCTGATACCGCCATGGCTCCGGGTACTAATGACGCCACGATTTCTGTTCCGCGCGCTGCCGGTAGCTCTGCCACCGCGTCTTCCTCTGCGCTGGGGTACCGCACCGGGGAGGCGCAGCCTGTTGAGGTGGCGACCCCCGAGTCTAATTTGCCCTCGGGTACCGATTCGGCGGCTCAGTCTCGCCGTGCCGCGATTCTGAACGGTTCTTCCTCTCAGGTTCGTACTGATCCCGGATCGCCGAACGGTGTGAAGGCAACGGAGGCGCAGATTACCCGCAACATGGATAAGAGTTCGCCTCTTCTGCCGATTTTGGTGACCCTGGGCGGTGGCCTGATTCTTGGTGCTCTGGGCATGTCACGCATGCATACCTCGAAGAAGGATTAGTCGCGTAGGGGGGTGGGGGAGTAGCGGCCCCTGTTGCCTGTTGAGGTGTGCTGGTGTGGGGTGGTTTTATTGCCCTGTCAGTGTGCTGTGGGGTGGTTTGTCACAAAACGGTTTCTTGGAACCTGATGTTGAGAAATACTCACGCTATCGATATAGTAAGCCTGTCCTAACAATGTCGATAGTATGGATGCACACCAATGAAGATTTTCACATCTGGCACCCGCCTCTCCAAGGGAGCCTGCGCCCTCGCCGTTGCTGGCGCTGTTGCCCTGCCCCTGGCACCCGTTCTCGCCGAGAACATTAATATCGCTGCCCAGAACGTTGCCGCACAGAACGTCGCTGCAGGCGACCAGGCAACTGCAGGCGCGTCCTTCGGTTGGGGCGTGCGCGCCTCCTTCCTGTCCTACAACGGTATGCCCCGCGAAATGACCGACGGCGCAGCCTGGGACGCAACCGCAAAGCAGTTCACCTTCACCCCGACCTCCACCACGGTCTCTGAAGATGGCAAGCAGGTCACCCTGCAGGCTGCCGGCCGCCTCTGGTTCACCGGCCACTGCGCCGAAGGTCAGGACCCCGAAACCGGTTGCGCCCTGAACCTCACCTTCTCCAACCCCCGCGTGGAACTGAACCTCGCTGACGGCACCGGCTCCCTCTACATGACCGTGCGCACCAAGAACTACGCCTCCGGCAAGTTCGAGGGCCCCATGGAAGTCAAGATGGCGACCCTGAGCACCGGCACCGCTAAGCAGAGCGAGAAGGACGGCGTGGTCAGCATCAGCGGCATCTCCGCGAACCTGACCGCCGACGGTAACCACGCCTTCTCCGACTTCTACAACGAAGGCGCCAGCCTCGACCCGCTGAGCATCTCCTACAACGGTAGCGCAGCTAACACCCCCAAGAGCGCCTACAGCGTCGCCGAGTCCTACAACACCGGCGCGGGCGTGAGCCTGCCCCAGAACACCGCACGTCTGGGTCAGAACCACATCGTGCACGTGGCACCCCCGAGCTTCGGCGGCAACACCACCTACACCGTGCTGACCAGCTCCAACCTGAAGATGACCGACACCGGCGTTCTGAAGGCAATCAAGGGCGTTTTCGCGGTGGATGCTGACGGCAACCGCATGCTCGTCATCGGCAGCGAGACCAACAAGCCCGAGCTGTACACCGTGACCGCTGAGGGTAAGCTCGTCTCCTCCGGTACCTACTCCGACGCAGAGCTCGGCGCCAACACCGTCAAGGCAATCGGCTACAACCCCGCCAACAACACCTGGGGCATCGTCAGCATTGACGGCCAGGGCGGCGGTAAGCTGACCATCATTGACGCATCCGGCAAGGCAACCTCGCAGGCTCTGCCGAAGCCCGACTCTATCGACCCGCAGGTTGTGAACGCCTACTCGCTCGACGAGTACTACGGTGACTCGTTCTCCAACAACACCGTGACCCTCGCACCGCTATCTGACGGCAGCTTCGTGTACGCGCCGTCGACTTCCATCTACGATGCGGCCGGCGAAAAGGTGGTTCAGAAGGGTCACCTGCTGCACATGAGCAGCAGCGGCGTGTCCCTGGTGCCGAACTCTTCACCCGCAGGCTATGACACCGCCCTGCCCTCGACCCTGGTCAGCCCCAAGGGCTACATTTACCGTTGGAACAACTGGTACGGCGGTAAGGTGCAGATCCTCAAGTACGAGAACGGCACTTTCAGCGTGGTCCGCGAGTCCGCAACTCTTGAGGGCTTCGAGAAGACCGAGGTTGCCACCATGTTCCTGACCCGCGCGGGTAACGTGGTTGTGGTGGACGCATCCGGTTCCCGCCTGGTGTTCATGGATGAGACCCTGAACAAGGTGAACGAGGTGGTTCTCTCCTCGATGCGCAAGACCGACAAGAGCGGCGGCTACAACGCTCTCGAACTGCCCAACGGCGATATTATCTACCCGACCAGCTTCGAGAACCCGAACACCTACGAGGATCAGCTGTGGCTGAACCGCCTGGCAGCAAACTCGGCACCGACCCCGGCTCCCGAGCCCACTAAGTCTGCTGAGCCTACCGTGGCACCGACTGCTGAGCCGACTGTCGCGCCTTCTGCTGAGCCTACCGTGACTGCGGAGCCGACTGTTGCTCCGACCGAGGCACCGACCGCAGAGCCCACTAAGTCTGCTGAGACGACCGTCGCGCCCACCGAGGCACCCTCTGCTGAGCCTACCGTCGCGCCCACCGCTGAGCCGACTGTGGAGCCTTCTGCTACTGCAGAACCCACTAAGACCGCAGAACCCACCGTAGCGCCTTCGGCAACGGCTGAGCCCACTGCAACCGCAGAACCGACTGCTGAGCCCACCAAGACTGCAGAACCCACCGCAGTTCCTTCGGAGGAGCCCACCTCGCCGTCTCTGCCGACCGCGTCCGTGGCGCCTTCTGCTGCCCCGAGTGCTTCTGCAACTCCGAGCGCATCGGTGAGCGCATCCCCGACCGCGGTTCCGAGCGTTCCCGCCGTGACCCCCTCGGCGAGCGAGTCCGCATCCACGTCTGCTAGTGCATCTGCTTCTTCGAGTGCTTCTGCGAGTGCATCGAGCTCCGCAAGCAGCTCCAGCAGTGCATCGGTGACCGCATCGGCTAGCGAGTCTGCATCTGCGAGTGCATCCGCAAGCGAGTCTGCATCCGCGAGCGCTTCTGCTTCTGAGAGCAGCACCGCTGACCAGAATGCAGCCGGCCACAAGGGCGGCTCCAATGGCGGTTCTGATGCTGGTTCTGGTGCCTCCGACAACTTGGGTGTGAGCGGCTCTAATGGCGGCTCCTCCAATGGCGGTTCCTCTAACGGTGGTTCTTCCGCAGGCAGCTCCTCGAGCTCCGGTAGCTCCTCCTCCAAGCTGGCGCAGACCGGCGCATCCGGCGCTATGTTCGCTGCCGCAGCTGGTGCTATCACCCTGGCTGCAGGTGCCGCACTGGTCGTGGCTCGCCGTCGCAAGAGCTAAAATTTAGCCTTCGTGCAACACCCCGTTTCGTCACTCGTGTTCATGAGTGGGGGAGCGGGGTGTTCCTTTCATACAATGGAAATATGACTATTCTGAATGTAATCGCAACTTCGCACGGCACCGACTCGGTCGCCGGTCGCGAGGCTATCACGCTGATTCGTGAGCAGATCAAGTTCCTGCTTGCCCAGCGTAACGACGGCGTGGAGTACCGTATCCACGCCGCATATGTGGATGTGGAATCTCCTAGCGTTGATGATGCCGCAGCCTCTCTGCCCAATGATGAGCCCTGCGTTATTGTGCCGATTCTGCTGTCGACCGGTTTCCACACTCAGGTGGATTTGCGCCGTGCCGCACGCAATAGCGGTATTGAGCGTATTAGTATTGGTGAGTCTCTGGGCCCGGATGCGCGCCTTGCCGCGCTGACCCGCGCCCGTTTGGAGGAAGCTGGCTGGACTCCCGGCGACGGCCCTGTGGTTCAGGGTGCTGCCGGTTCTTCTCGTGCTGATGGTCGTGCGGACATGAGCCGTGCCGCTGAGCTGCTGGCTGAGGAACTGAACACCCCGGTGCATCACGGCTTCGTTGCCGCGATTGATCCGAAGTTCCACGAGGTGGTTGCTGAGCATCAGCCTAAGTTTGCCGCGACCTACCTGCTGGCGGAGGGTTTCTTCTCCGGTAAGATGCGCCGTGATGCTGAGTCGACCGGTGTGCCGGTGAAGGTTGCCGCGCCGCTGGTCAACGCGCAGGGTGGCGCTTCTGCTGCCGTGGTAGCGGAGTGCTTTATTGACCGCATGGATGCCGCTATCGCCCCGCTGGACGCCGCCTAGCTGTTCGCCCAATTTAGTTTGGGGCTTCTAAAAGCACACATACAAAAACCTCGGGAGGTGATTCTCCCGAGGTTTTTTGTATGTAGCTGAAGTAGCTGAGTGCTTAGGCAGTCTTGAGGTAGACGTCGCCGTCGCGGACCTCTACGGGGTAGACCTTGATGGAGTAGGAGGGGTCAGAGACGCACTCACCGGTGGTCAGGTCGTAGACCTCCTTGTAGAGGGGGGAGGTGATGGTGGGGTTGCCGTTCTTCTCGCCGACGATGCCGCGTGCGAGGACCAGTGCCTGGCTGTGCGGGTCGAGGTGGTCGCCGGCGAAGATGCCGTGCTTGGTCTTGTAGATGGCGTACTGGTAGCCGTCGACCAGGGCGACTTCACCCCAGTTTTCTTCGAGGTCAGATTCGGCGCAGATGCGTACCCAGTTCTCAGCCATGGGGGTTTCCTTTCGAAGTGGTGGTCTGCGCCGCGCGGGGTGCAGGACACAATAGCGGTTCGTGTGTTCTTTGTTTGGAGTTTACCTTATGAAACCCACATTTGGAAATGGGGCACGCAGAGGGTGCTAAAGGTTATTTTTACCCTAAAAGATGATCTCAAATTTTATAGATTAGCCTTACCTAAATTAAGTTTAGATAAGGTAAGAATGCCCTATTTCAGCCCGGTATTCCGCGGATTTTTTGGAAAATTTTCCCAAAAAATACGGATTTTCGATACTTCAACCCCGCGCTAGAGTGTACGATAAAAGTCGTAGTTTAAAACGCCTTTTGACTGCCTGAAGAAAACAACATAATCCCACACAAAAATGTTTCGTAATTTTCAGATGCATTCTAAAGAAGCGGGCGCTCCAACTACTCGGTACGCATCAGGTACGAGCCCAACGGTACGGAAACTAGGAGTTCCAATACCGGGCACGATCCAGCCGCACACTGAGGGTAGATAAGTGCCATGAACTACCTGCATTACAACTAGGAAGGAAAATCCATGTCGCACACCCCCCGCAACATTCTCGTTGTCGGCGCAGGCCCCGCTGCGTGGCGTTTTGTACGCGCGTACCACGAAGGCGCTGAAGCTGCCGGTCGCGCAGCGGACACCATCACCGTCCTCAACGATGAGCCCTACATCCCCTACGACCGCGTTGCTATCGAGAAGATTTTCAAGGACACCGAGAAGGACCTGACCCTCGGTGACCCCGAACTGTGGAATGCAGAGAACATCAACCTGGTCAACAACTGCCGCGCAGAGAAGCTTGACCGCACCCGCCGCGTCGTCACCGACACCGAGGGCAACGAGTACCCCTACGACGTGCTGGTCTTCGCAACCGGTTCCCGCGCGGTTCGTATCCCCATTCTTAACTCGGACGCCGCACACGTCTTCCGCACCATTGACGACGTGAAGAACATGGTCTCCGAGGTCAACCGTCTGCAGTCCACCCTGGGCCGCGCACCCCGCGGTATCGTCGTCGGTGGCGGTCTGCTCGGCCTCGAAGCAGCTGAGGGTCTGAAGGACCTGGGCGCAGAGCCCACCATCCTGGACGTGGCACCCTGGCTGCTCTCCGTTGAGGTTGACCAGGGCGGCGGTTACGCCGTGAACGCCCAGATTAAGGCAACCGGCATTGAGATTGAGACCGGCGTGTACATCTCCGGCATCAACAAGGATGCTGACGGCAACGTCGTCTCCGTCTCCATCGCAGATTCTCCCTCCGAGGATGCAGAAATCCGCACCCTGCCCGCCGACATGGTGGTCTTCGGTGCCGGTATTCGCCCCAACGACGAGCTGGCACGCGACGCCGACCTGGCACTGGGCGAGCGCGGCGGTATTCTCGTCAACGACGCATGCCACTCCTCCGACGAGCACATTTGGGCTATCGGTGAGGTCGCCTGCGTACTGGGCCGCACCTGGGGTCTGGTCGCACCGGCTAACGCTATGGCTGACGCTGTGGCAGCTAACCTGCTCAACGACAACGAAGAAGCTCAGGTTGAAGAGTTCGACATCGCAACCAAGCTGAAGTTCTCCGGCGTTCAGGTGGCTGGCTTCGGTGACCGCCGCGGCACCACCGAGGGTTGCCTCGAGGTTCTGTTCGCAGACCCCGCACGCGGCATGTACCAGAAGATCGTGACCAGCGGCGACGCAAAGACCCTGCTCGGTGGCGTGTTCGTCGGTGACACCGCTCCCTTCGACTCCCTTAAGCCCCTGCTCGGCCGCGAACTGCCCGCTGAACCGAACGTTTACCTGACCGCAGCTGGCGGTGGCGACGGCATCCCCGACACCGAACTGCCCGACGACGCAATCCTGTGTTCCTGCAACAACATCAGCTTCGGTGCCGTCCGCGAGGCTATCGTTGACGGCAACCACGATGTTGCATCCCTGAAGTCCTGCACCACCGCGGGTACCCAGTGTGGTTCCTGTGTTCCGATGCTGCAGAAGACTCTGGAACAGCAGATGAAGAAGATGGGTCTGACCGTCTCCAAGGCACTGTGTGAGCACTTCGACTTCTCCCGTGCTGAGCTGGCTGAGGCTGTGCGCCTGACCAGCCTGGATGACTTCGACTCCGTGCTGGCACGCTTCGGCCGCGGTGGCGACGGCTGTGCTATCTGTAAGCCGACCGTTGCATCGATTCTCTCCTCCTTCCGCAACTCCTACGTCCTGGACGCAGGCCGCGGTGGTATTCAGGAGACCAACGACCGTGCGCTGGCAAACATGCAGAAGAACGGTACCTACTCCGTCGTTCCGCGTATTCCCGCAGGTGAGATTCCCGCTAAGAAGCTGGGCGTCATCGCAGAGGTCGCTGAAGAGTTCGGTCTGTACGTGAAGATTACCGGTGCGCAGCGTATCGGTATGTTCGGTGCTCGCCTGGAGCAGCTGCCCTACATTTGGGAGCGCCTGGTGGATGCCGGCTTCGAATCCGGTCAGGCATACGGTAAGTCCCTGCGTAACGTGAAGTCCTGCATGGGTTCGACCTGGTGCCGCTTCGGTGTTCAGGACTCGACCGGTATGGCAGTCCAGCTCGAGAACCGTTACCGCGGCCTGCGCTCCCCGCACAAGTTCAAGTTCGGTGTTTCCGGCTGTAACCGTGAATGTGCCGAGGCACAGGGCAAGGACGTCGGTCTGATTGCAACCACCAACGGCTGGAACCTGTACCTGGGTGGTAACGGTGGTGCAAACCCCGCTCACGGTCGCCTCTTCGTCAAGGACGCCTCCAGCGAGGACATCATCCGCTACATCGACCGCTACCTGATGTACTACATCCGTACCGCAGACAAGCTGCAGCGTACCGCTCGCTGGCTCGAGGATCTGGATGAGGAGCACGGCGACGGTCTGGCACACCTGCAGTCCGTCCTCATTGAGGACTCCCTGGGCGTGTGCGAGGACCTGGAGCGCGACATGCAGCGTCACGTTGACTCCTACGAGGACGAATGGGCAGCAACCCTGCGCGACGAGCGCCGCCTGCGCCGCTTCCGTGCCTTCATTAACGAGCCCAACGGCAGCGACGAGGGTTCGCACCTGTACGTGCTGGAGCGCGAGCAGATTCGCCCCGCAACCCCCGAGGAGATTGCGGCGGCAGAAGCTGGCGAGTCCAACACCGTCCTGCTGACCGGTGCCAAGATTCCCGTGGGCAAGCCCAGTGACCTCAACCCGGTCCCGGCAGCGTAGTATGTGCCCGAAGATTCCTCCGTTCCCGCCCCGCGAGTTCGCCACTATTGACGAAATTCTCGCGGGCGGGGCGCCCGGGCACACCCTGGACGATAGCGTGACGGAACGCGGCATTCTTCTGCCCGGCGAGCCTGCTGAGAACCCCGGCAAGGTCTACATTGTGGGTGGCGGCCCCGGTGCCGCTGACCTGCTGACCCTGCGTGCGGCACGTGCCCTGAGTGAGGCGGACGTGGTTCTTCTGGATCACCTCGCCCCGCAGGAGTACGGCGAGTACGCACCGAACGCCCTCATTGTTGATGTGGGCAAGGTTCCCGGTAAGCACGCTGTTCCGCAGTCCCGCATTCAGCAGCTCATGATTGATTACGCGCTTTCGGGTAAGACCGTGGTGCGTTTGAAAGGCGGCGACCCGTACGTGTACGGTCGCGGCGCTGAAGAGCTGGATGCATGCATCGCCGCAGGCCTGGAGGCTGAGGTTATCCCCGGCATTACCAGCGCCATTGCGGTTCCTGCGCGTGCGGCGATTCCGGTGACCCTGCGTAAGGTGTCCTCGATTTTCACCGTCATTTCTGGTCACTCCGGCCTGTCGGAGACCGAAGTGTCGGCGGTTGAGGCGACCCTGCGTGCCCAGGGCACCGTGGTGCTGCTGATGGGCGTTCGTACCCTGCCCGATACGGTGGCGTCTCTGCTCTCTCGTGGGATTGAGGCTGACACGCCGCTGGCAACCATTGAGAACGGTTTCTCTGAGAAGGAGCGCGTGACTGTCACGACCCTTGAGAACGCTCAGGTAGATTGCGCATCGGTCAAGGCGCCGGCTATTACCGTTATCGGTGAGGTCGTGCATTATGCTCGCGATGATCAGAACCGCTTTGTGAGCGAGGTTCACGAGCGTCTGCGTGAGCGTTCCACCTCCTAGAGGCGGTGCGCTAGATAGTATTGCGCAGCCCCGCATCCTTGGTTTTCCTAGTTGCCAAGGAGCGGGGCTGTTGCTGTGCCTGCTGTTATTGCTGCGCGTGTAGATGCTAGAAGTTGGGCGGCTGAGGGGCTCGCAGGCGGAGTAGCGGGGGAGCGCCGCGGCATAAAAACAGCGGCACAAAAACATACGAAAGCGGGGCGGGTATCAGTTGATACTCGCCCCGCTTTCGTCAGGGGTGTTGCTCTCAGAGCCTAGACCTTGAAATCGTTGCTGCTACCGGAGCTAGAGCCACCGGAGCTGCCGGAGCCGCCACCGCTGGATTTGCTTGCCGAAGCCGATGAGGAGGGGCCCTCAAAGACCTTGCGGAATTGGTCGCTGTACTCCGACACAAAGTACTCGCGGCTGGTCACACGCCACTTGCCCTCGGCGTACACCACGTAGATCACGACATCCAGGGTGCTTGCCTTCTGAACCTCACCCGTGCCCTTCTGGTAGATGGTGTATTCCTTGACAACATCCCGGCAGGGGAACGCCACAACAGCCAAATCGGAAGAGGCAAGAGCCTTCGCATCGAGATCGTCACGGATGCTCAGCTTACTCTCGTAGTCCTTAGTCCAACCACCCGCAGCGTAGAGCTTAGCAATAGCCTTCAGATTGTTGACCAGACCGCTGTCAGCGCCGTGGACCAGACCCTTGAGGTACTGCAGGTCGCCGTTGTACATCGCGGCAATGTACGCGCTCTGGTAAGCAGCCAGAGTCTTGTAGGCGCCCTCGAGACTGACGGTACGCTGAGCCACCGTATCAATGACCGGGATCGGAACGTTCTTCGCGGGGGAGGTGTCGGTCGGCTCAACATAGTGCGCAATGGCGGGCTTGTACTCGTACTTGACGTCGCCAATGTACTTCTTATAGTCCTTCAAGAACTCGTCGGACGGAATAATCTTCGCGCTACTACGGCTTGACGAGGACGAAGACGAAGCGGATGCCGAAGCCGAGACAGACTCAGAAGGCGAAGCCGACGCAGAGGGGGAGGCGGAGGCGCTCGGGGAGCCGGAGAAAGTGTCGCCGCTACCGGTGGGGCGAATATCCTTGTTGAAGGCGCATCCTGCTAGAGTCAAAGCACCGGCGGTCAGACCGCCAAAAAGAACGGTGCGGCGGGTCAATCCGTTTCGGTCGTTAGCAGAGAAGCTGGTGTGTGCACTCGGCCGGAAGGACATGGTATCTCCTGAAAGTGGTTGATCGAGGTAGCTCGCTTCACAACGCTGTGATGCGTACGAAAGGATCCGCCTCATCGTTTTTGTATGGTGCGCGGTACAGGGGGGGTACCGGGATACAGGTGTGCCGGAGCGTGAACTGCGGCGATACGAAGTATCCACTTCTTACTATAGAAGACTGGTTTTAAAACTTCGTCAAAAAACCCTGGACATTGTCTTTAAGGCACAATAACCCAAAGTCGGTGAGGTGCAGGGGGGTGCGCCTCCTCGACTTTGGGCTAGTGCATATGGAATTGATGAGACGGGCTGCTCTCGACTAGGGTATTAGACCCCTGCGGATTTAGACCTTAGTGGAGCCGCGACCCGAGGACGAAGAACCGCTAGAACCGGCAGAACTGGAACCTCCGGAGCCAGAAGAGTCGGAAGAGCCCTTGCCGCCATTCAGACGCTCGTTCAGATAATCGTTGCCGATTCGCCACCACTTACCCTCGGTGTAGAGCATCACGTGCGGAATAGCCACCTGAGTAATCGCCGGTATCTTGCGTTCGGTGCCGTCCGGCTGATGGATGGCGGTGGCAGAATACTTGGCGTCCATCATGATTTCTACGTAGCCGTCACCGTTCTTCAGGGCAGTTCGAGGCTCCGTATTCCGCATGGAAATGCTGCACGTGAAGTCCATGTACCAGCCGTTCTGCTCATACAGTTCCTTGACTGCTTTAACCTCGTCGATGGCGCTCTTGTCTGCCGGGTAGGTCAGCTCAATCGCCTGATCCGCGTAGTGGCCATCCTTGAGTGCGGTGATCTGAGCACTGTAGTAGGCACGCAACGTCTCGTAGGCGCCCTGGAAGGTCGGTTCTTCACGGTGCGGAACGGTCTTGAGGGGCTTAGGTACGTTCTTCGCTGGGGAAGAATCCGTTGCGGGCTGGTACTCGCCCATGTACTCGCCGGTCAGCTTCAGGGGGCCGGGGTACTTTTCCCAACCCTCGACAAGCGCATCCTTAGATACGGGTACGCGTGCCGCGCTGGACGAGCTGCTCTTAGCGCTTGCCGAAGCAGACTGTGAAGCAGCTGGTGAACTAGATGCAGAAGCGGAAGCGCTCGCGGAAGGGGTGGGGGAGCCTACCTTAGCTTTTGCTTCTTCGCTCAGCGGGCGAATATCGGAGGCGCAACCGGCCATGAGGGAAACCGCGCCACCGAGCAGTAGGGTACGGCGGCTCATAAGGCGGGAAACGGCGGAATGGGTGCTCGAAGAGGGTGAGAGCATCGGTGAACTCCTTGAATTATGCCGAGGCAGGCTCGGGGCACCCGGCGGCGGGCGCGTGGTTGTATGGCGTGTTGGGTGAGGTCGTGAAATGGGGTAAAACTTCGGGCAAATGCCGCGGTTTCAGCCCACATCCGGAAGTGGCCTCGGGTGCGTACATGCTGCTGGTGGAGCGAACGGATACGCGGTGAACTCATCTTTGAGACTGTTATATTTACACCCCGGTGAGAGGGTAGGTAATACTATCGAATCATCATTGATGTGTTGCACGATTCATTTTAGACTATTTTGAACTCAAAATGTACGAAAATACACCTTAGTAATCTCTGTGAGTCTATGGATCACTCAAGATATCAATCACTGTAAAGTATTGCGGCTACACCCTGTTAGTGAGGAGCTGTTTGATGGAGGCAACTGTTCCGTGAGAGGGTTGCGTGCATGTTGAGCTAAGTGATTTCAATCATATTTATGACTTGGAAAATGAAAGAGCTGCGCCTCAGTGTTTCCAAGGGTGGGGGAGAGGAGGGTGGTTGGCTCAACCTTCTGGTCGTAAGAAAGTCTTCAAAAGCCCAGAAGAAATACCCGATTCAATAAGGGGAAACCCGCTCAACAATTCCCAAATATGCACTCTATTCACCCGCTATGCATTGCTGAATCATTCAGAAAAACCGGTTCCCACACGGGAGGCGGAGGGGGTGAAAACGTGCAGAGGTGAATATCTAGTGGAATTACATCGGTGTTCACCCCATATCTTGTGGTTGCACTGACTGCAATCCCATGGGTTCCCTCGAAAAAATCGAAACCCACTTAAAGCAACACTGGGGGAATGTAAAAACATACATCCTTAAACGCGCCCGAGTGCGGGGTGAGGCAAGGCCCCTTAAGCCCCCTACTCGCTCTAAATATCGCCGAACGAAGAACCATTCTGTTTTACGCCCCCGGCATCGGCGCATCTGAAAAGTACTGTTCAAACCCACACCCCGCGGGGTTGCATGCAGACACAAAAGCCACATAAACTATTAGTGTTTGCAACGACCCGGCCATCACCGGCGAGCAATTCGGAAGAACGGACCGCACCTGCGGGCACCCGCCAATCGCTGCGGCGAGGGTGTCTTAGCGGAAGAGATGTAGTCCCAGTAGAACCGGACGGTTAAGCCCGATATAGCTGTAATAAGCGACTGATACCCGCCCAACGCGCCGCTCTTCCGGTGGCTAGGTATCGCGGACACGCGACGCCACGTAGCCCCGGGAGGGTTCGGTGCGTTGAGCTGTTAAATCAGTAAGCAAGGTGGTACCGCGCCGCATCCCGACCCCCGGCACAGCCCGGATACGTCAGCGATGCCCAGGCGTCCTTGCACCCGTCATGTCAATCCTCACCCGCTGAAACGGTGGGACGACGAGTGCTACGTACCCTGTCGCCCTGCCTCTCAGCGTTGAGAACAACAGATAAGGGCGCACAAACACATGTCCCATGTATACCCCAAGGCGAGCGCCTTCGAAGCCGCAGGAAGCGGCGTCACCGCATCGCCCAAGTTCCCCGCACTCGAAGAGGCAGTCCTCGACTACTGGAAGAAGGACAACACCTTCTCCGCATCCGTCGAGAACCGCCCCGCAGGCGAAAACGGAGAAAACGAATTCGTCTTCTACGACGGCCCTCCCTTCGCTAACGGCCTGCCCCACTACGGCCACCTGCTCACCGGCTACGCCAAGGACCTCGTCGCACGCTACCAGACCCAGCGCGGCCACAAGGTAGAACGCCGCTTCGGCTGGGACACCCACGGCCTGCCCGCAGAACTCGAGGCAATGAAGCAGCTCGGCATGACCGACAAGCGCGAAATCCTCGAAATGGGCATCGACAACTTCAACGACGCTGCCCGCGCATCCGTGCTCAAGTACACCAACGAGTGGGAAAAGTACGTCACCCGCCAGGCACGCTGGGTCGACTTCGAAAACGACTACAAGACCCTGAACGTCGAGTACATGGAGTCCGTCATCTGGGCGTTCAAGCGCCTCTACGACAAGGGCCTGACCTACCAGGGCTTCCGCGTGCTGCCCTACTGCTGGAAGGACGAGACCCCCCTCTCCAACCACGAGCTGCGCATGGACGACGACGTGTACAAGGACCGCCAGGACCAGACCGTCACCGTCGCATTCCGCCTCACCGCAGACACCGCCCTCGGTGCTGACGAGAAGGTCGCCGCAGAACTCGACGGCGTCGAAGCACTCGCATGGACCACCACCCCCTGGACCCTGCCCACCAACCAGGCGCTCGCCGTCGGACCCGAGATTGAATACTCCGTCGTACCCGGCGCAGGCAAGTTCGAGGGCCGCTCCTTCCTGATCGCCTCCGACCTGCTCGGCTCCTACGCCAAGGACCTCGGCTACGAAGGCGACCAGCCCGAAAAGGACGCAGACGCAGCCGTCACCGCACGCTACACCGGCTCCCAGCTCGAGCACGTGCGCTACACCCCGCTCTGGGACTACTTCGCAGACGCCGAAAAGTGGGGCACCGAAACCTCCTGGCAGATCCTCGTCGCCGACTACGTCACCACCGGTGACGGTACCGGCATCGTCCACCAGGCACCCGCCTACGGTGAAGACGACCAGAAGGTCTGTGAAGGCTACGGCATCCCCGTGATTCTCTCCCTCGACGAAGGCGCAAAGTTCCTGAACCTCTTCGCCGAGCCCACCGCCTCCGGCTCCACCGCGCTGGCTGAAATTGCAGGCGTGCAGGCATTCGACGCGAACCGCACCATCATCAACGCCCTCAAGGCAGACGATGTGCTGATCCGCGAGAAGTCCTACGTGCACTCCTACCCGCACTGCTGGCGCTGCCGCACCCCGCTCATCTACCGTGCAATCACCTCCTGGTACGTGAAGGTCACCGACTTCAAGGACCGCATGTACGAGCTGAACAAGCAGATCAACTGGATCCCGGAAAACGTGAAGTACGGCCAGTTCGGCAAGTGGGTTGAGAACGCACGCGACTGGTCCATCTCCCGTAACCGCTTCTGGGGCTCCCCGATCCCCGTGTGGGTTTCGGACGACCCGAACTACCCGCGCATGGACGTGTATGGCTCCCTCGAAGAGCTCAAGGCAGACTTCGGCCGTCTGCCCCTGAACAAGGACGGCGAACCCGACCTGCACCGCCCGTACATTGACGAGCTGACCCGCCCGAACCCGGACGACCCGACCGGCAAGTCCACCATGCGCCGCGTGGAAGACGTGCTCGACGTCTGGTTCGACTCCGGCTCCATGCCCTACGCACAGGTGCACTACCCCTTCGAGAACCAGGAATGGTTCGAGAACCACTACCCGGCAGACTTCATCGTCGAGTACATCGGTCAGACCCGCGGCTGGTTCTACGTGCTGCACGTACTGGCGACCGCGCTCTTCGACCGCCCCGCGTTCAAGAACGTCATCAGCCACGGTATTGTGCTCGGCTCGGACGGTCAGAAGATGTCCAAGTCCCTGCGTAACTACCCGGACGTCTCCGAGGTCCTCGACCGCGACGGCTCCGACGCGATGCGCTGGTTCCTGATGTCCTCCCCGATCCTGCGCGGCGGCAACCTGATCGTGACCGAGCAGGGCATCCGTGAGGGTGTTCGCCAGGTCATGCTGCCGCTGTGGAACGTCTACCACTTCTTCGCCCTGTACGCTAACGCTGCCAACAACGGTGAAGGCTACAGCGCAAAGCTCAAGTACGACTCGCAACACGTGATGGACCGCTTCATCCTCGGCAAGACCCGCGAACTCATCGAGCAGGTCACCGCAGCGATGGACTCCTACGACATCTGGAACGCCTGCGAATCCCTGCGCCAGTACGCCGACGCACTGACCAACTGGTACGTGCGCCGCTCCCGCGAGCGCTTCTTCAACGAAGACACCGACGCATTCGACACTCTCTACACCGCACTGGTGACCGTGTCGAAGGTTGCTGCGTCCCTGCTGCCGCTCAGCAGTGAGGAAATCTACCGCGGACTCACCGGTGAACGCTCCGTGCACCTGGCTGACTGGCCCGAGGCATCTGCTTTCGCTGATGAGTCCGACCTGCTGGCTCTCATGCAGACCGTGCGTGAGGTCTGCTCCGCCGGTTCGGCACTGCGCAAGGAAAAGAAGATCCGCGTGCGCCAGCCGCTGCAGAAGATGACCGTGGCAATCGCACCCGAGCAGTTTGCTGCCCTGGGCACCGCTTTCGGTGAGAAGGGCGCGGAGTACTTCGCGAACATTGTCGAGGATGAGCTGAACCTGCGCCAGGTGGAGCTGGTCAGCGCCGACACCGTCGACCCCGCCGACTACGGCATCTCCCAGCAGCTGAAGGTCAACGCACGTGCGGCAGGTCCGCGCCTGGGCAAGCAGGTGCAGGTTGCCATTAAGGCATCCAAGTCCGGTGACTGGACCGTGACCGAGGACGGTACCGTCCTGGTCGGCGTGGCAGCTCTGGACGGCGGCCTGGCTCTGGAAGAGGGCGAATACGAGCTGGCAACCGTGGTTGCCGCTGACGCTGAGGGTGCTGAGCACACTGCGGCTGCGGTTCTGCCCGGCGGCTTCCTGGTTCTCAACATTGAGCTGACCGACGAGCTGGTTGCCGAGGGCATTGCCCGCGACACCATCCGCGCTATTCAGCAGGCACGTAAGGACGCCGACCTGAACGTTGCGGACCGCATCAACCTGAGCATCGCGGCACCGGAGGAAACTCTGGCAGCTCTGCGCGCGAACGAAGCACTGGTGACCGGTGAAACCCTCGCCGTGTCCCTGCAGCTGAGCGAAGCAGCCGAGCTGAGCATTAGCGTAGCCAAGGCATAAAACGCCTGAATCGTACGGCCGTCCCGCCCCCTTGATTGGGCGGGGCGGCCCGTCGTCTATCCCGCCGCACGGTTATCCCGCCGCACGGTGGGCCCCTGCCGGCACCGGCCGGCTATCCCAGTGAGGAGAACAATGAGCGAGAAGAATTACCCCGCAATTCCCGACCCCGAGGGCGTGGAACGGGTCTACGGTGAACTGCTGGCGCGAGCACCCGAAAACAAGATGGCGCCGCGCCTGGACGCCGTGGCGCGCGCCGTCGAAATCCTCGGCGACGTGCACCGTGCCGCGCCGGTCATCCACATCACCGGCACGAACGGCAAGACCAGCACCGCCCGCATGATTGAGGCGCTACTACTCGGTCACGACCTGCGTGTGGGCCGCTTTACCAGCCCGCACCTCGAAAGCGTCACCGAGCGTATCTGCATTAACGGTGCACCCGTACCGGATGCCACCTTCGTGCGTATTTGGGAGGAAATCGCCCCCTACCTGCAGATTGTGGACGCGGAGATGATTTCCCGCGGCGAGCCCGCCCTCACCTTCTTCGAGTCCGTTACCGTGCTCGCCTTCGCGATTTTCGCGGACGAGCCGGTGGACGTGGTGGTGCTCGAGGTCGGCATCGGCGGCACCTGGGACTCCACGAACGTTGCCGACGGCGTGGTTTCTGTGGTCACCCCGATCGGTCTGGACCACACCGATATGCTCGGTGATACCCTCGCCGAGATTGCGACCGAAAAGTCCGGCATCATCAAGCCCGGCGGCTTCCTGGTTTCTGCAGCACAGGACCCGGAAGCGGCGGACGTGCTGCTCTCCTCCGCTCGTGAGAAGGAAGCATCCTTCGCCTTTGAGGGCGTGGAGTTCGGCGTTGTCTCCCGTGAGCTTGCGGTCGGCGGTCAGCTGCTGACCCTGCGCGGCCTGGCGGGGGAGTACCCGGATGTGCCGCTGTCCCTGCACGGTGCGCATCAGGCGCAGAACGCAGTGGTGGCTCTCGCCGCCGTTGAGGCGTTCTTCGGCGGTCAGCGTCAGCTGCCCGAGGACGTGGTGCGTACCGCGTTTGAGACGGTGCGCTCGCCGGGTCGCCTGGAGGTGGTGCGCACTGAGCCGCTGACCATCCTGGATGCGGGCCACAACCCGCACGGTGTGCGTGCGTCTGCGTCTGCGCTGACTGAGGCGTTCAAGCTGTCGCACCTGCATTCCGTGGTCGGCATCCTGGGTGAGAAGGATGCTCTGGGCATGTTTGAGACCATGCGCGAAGAGTACGTGGACGCTTCCGACGGCACGTTCCGCCTGTACTTGGCGGCGTCGGATTCGCCGCGTGCGATTGCGCCGGAGCGTCTGCACGAGCTGGCGCTGGATGCGGGCTTGGACGAAGACTCGATTGAGGTGTTTGAGCACCTGGACGAGGCGATTGCCACCGCCATGGAGAACGCCCTCTTTGAGCAGGAGTCGGCGGGTGTGCTGATTACCGGTTCGATTACGGTCATTGGTGAGGCGCGTACCCTGCTGGCGGTGCATGAGGAGGCGAAGACCCCCGGCGCTGAGGCTGAGGAGCTGCCGGATGAGCTGGGCGCCGAGGGTGCTTATGCGGGTTCTGCGGGTGCGGCGTCGGCTTCGACCCTGGCTGCCGCGGCGGCTGCGGCTGCCTCTGCTGAGCCGGATGAGCTGCTGGACGGCATCATGGCTGAGCTGGGTGGTGAGTCTGCGGCGGGTTCTTCGCTGGAGGATTCGCTGGGCCTGCCGCTGGGCGATTCGTACACCGATGATTTCTTCGGTGATGACGAAGACTCGGACAACTAAAGCGGCCTGTTGAGGTTACTGACATGAGGCGGGGTGCCGCCCCCTAGTTGGTTTTACCGGCTGGGGGAGTGGTGCCCCGCCTTTTCGTGCCTCTGCCCTCGTGCTTTGCCCTCATGCTCCCACTCGAACGCATGATTTCTCACGTGTTCCCATGGGCTCTCACCTAACCCCAATCGCCCGAATTTGACTGGCATCATCAGCCCTCACCCTCCCAAAAATCGAAAAGAACGAAAATTTGCGGGCACCGGGGGTGCATAACCGGGCGCGCCTTGGCGTCACGGTGCTATATTCGCTGAGGCGCCGGCCCCAACGCCTGAGGCCGCACCAACACACCCGCACACATACGCATACCAGCGACGGTATGCCACATAGTGAAAGGCACCCATCATGCCCGCACCCTTCACCGATTTGATTGGCACCGATTCGTTCACGGAGACGCTGCGTCAGGAGAACCTCGCCACCTGGCTTTCCGCCACGAATCACCGCTTTGTTGCTGAGCTTTTTGACGGCTCAATCGCCCCGCAGGTCATGGCGGGGTACCTGGTGCAGGACTACCGTTTCCTCGATACCTTCCTCGCCCTGATTGGTGGCGCGATTGCTAACGCCGATACTCTCGCGGGTCGTCTGCGCCTCTCCGAGTTCGCGGGCGAGATTGCGGGGGACGAGAACACCTACTTCCTGCGTTGTTTTGAGACTCTGGGCGTGACTGAGCATCAGCGTAACTCCATGCCCGATACGGAGGCGACCACCGGCTTCAAGCGTCTCTTCCTCGACGCGGCGGCAAGCGGCAGCTACGCGGCGATCCTGTCGGTGCTGGTGGTTTGCGAGGGCCTGTACCTGGATTGGGCGTCGAAGGCTCCCGCCAAGCGTCCTGAATCTTTTGTGCACCACGAGTGGATTACCCTGCACGACTACCCGGAGTTCCGTGAGCTGGTTGATTTCCTGCGCCGCGAACTGGACCGTGTGGGCCCGTCGGATGCGCAGCGTGCCCGCGAGTTCTTTAGCCGCGCGGTGGAGCTGGAGCAGCTGTTCTTTGATGAGTCGTACACCCACCCGCTGCCCTAAGTAGTGCCCTTGATGAAACCCTCGGAAGGTTCCGCTCGCCGCTGAATTGCGGGCGCCTCCCGGGGGTTTTTGCGTGCTGAAGACGCACTGAAAGCGTCCGGAACGAGCTCTGAAAGTGCCCGGAAAACGCGCCCACCTGTGTAAAATAGCACGTCATAAAACGGAACATATAGGCTGATGGCGTGCCATTTGGCGGTGTGAGAGGCTAGGATAAATGGGGTACCGCTTCCGGGGTGCTGGCTATGCCGCGCCGGTATGTACCCGCTACTGCACGAGGTGAGGCGCACCCTTGAGGAACCTAACCGGCACCTCCTCAGCCGTCCCCGGCGTCTGCCGCGTTGACGATTGCCAGGCCCTCGAACACCCCAATTTTTCTGGCAGAGCTAAGACAGCGTTGCCGTGAAAGTACCACCGTAAAACACTATCTAAAGGAGTCGTATGAGTACCGCCGCATCGAGTACTACCGAGCCCACCCGCGCTGCAAAAGAAGCGCAGCACGGGCACGCGGGAACCCCGGGCAGCTACTCAGACCGACAGCTCGGATTCTGGCTGGTTGGCGCCGGCCTGATCGCACTCATTTCTTCAGCGATTCTGGTGTACGAGCGCCTACAGATTTACATTGATGCCGGCCACTCCACGGTCTGCGATATCAACGCTCTGCTCAGCTGCGGCACGGTGATGCGCACCCCGCAGGCGGAGGCGTTCGGCTTCCCGAACCCGTTCATTGGTCTGGTGGGCTTCTCGATTGTGGTGACTATCGGTGCCGCAATCATGGCGGGCGCACAGTTTAAGAAGTGGTTCTGGGTGTGCATGAACATTGGTTTGGCGGCGGCGACCGCATTCATCATGTGGCTGTGGTACCAGACGACGTTCCAGATCAACGCCCTGTGCCTGTTCTGCATGATCGTGTGGGTTATGACCATCACGCTTTTTGTGAAGACCACGGTCCGCAATATTTCGGCGGGTGTTATTCCGGCGTCGCAGTCGATGTGTGAGAGCGCTCGCGGCTGGTCCTGGTTTGCGGTTAGCCTGTGGTTGATCCTGATTTTCGGCATTATTGTGATCCGCTTCTTTGAGGTCATTGTGAATATGATGCGCTAAGCAGTTGAGGGCTGATGCCCCGAACTTTCAACGCCCCGGTACTTGTTGGTGCCGGGGCGTTGTTGCGTCTGCGGCGGGTGAGGCTGCGCAGAATACGCCGGGCTAGTTGCGCCGGGTAGTGGGGGAGGTGCCGGTGACCCGAGCCGTGAAGTCAGTGGGGAGGCGGCGCGGGTGCGTATAATGGTCAGGTATATTCTTGAGCGGCGTTAGCTGGAGCCGTCCGCGGGTTTTTCCTGCGGCGTTGACTGCCTGCCGTTCTGCTGGACACTAGATTCTTGATACCCCTTCGAGGAGAACCGTGAAGACTGCCGGAATTGCCGCAATGGGCGTTGCTGCCGTTATTTTTCTGACTGCCCTGCTGTTGCTGACCGCCGGTCACTTCTCGCTGCTGTGGGTGATTCTGCTGGTGGTTTCTCCGTTTGTTTTCATTCTGGGCGTTCCGTTTGCGACCGGTTCCGGTCCGGAGTACCTGCCGACCGACCCGAAGCTTGCTCAGCAGGCTCGTGAGGCGCGCGATGCGGAGCTGGGTCTGGACTAGTTCCTCCTCTGAAAGTTTTTGAAGCCGGGTGGTGCGTAGTGGCACGCCCGGCTTTGCTGTACCCGCCATGCGCCCGCCGCAGCGTGCCCGCGGCAATGTGCCTACCGCAAGGTGCCCGCAGTAATGTGCCCGCAGTAATGTGCCCGCAGTAATGTGCCCGCGCATCCTGTCGGGAAGTGATGCCCGGAATGGGTGCAGGGGTGGCTTAGAGGTACCCTCTACCGGGTATAATGGAACACGGTGTCTTGTGCGCCCCGCACGCGCATAAAGATCCCCACCAACGCATCGAGGGAGAGTACCCGAAGAGCGCCGGCTATAAGCCGCGGAGCATAACTGTCGCACCGCGCGGGCCGCCCGCCTCGGCGAAGAAACCCGAAGACCGGCAGGGCACCCAGGAAGGGTGTGAGCGTGCCGTGCTCGAGAGCGAGGTGGCTGTGACCGTCGCGGCGCGCTCTGCGTTCCGCCCGCTCGCCCCCTACGGCAGAAGCACTGAACGAGATAGTGCCCGGTAGCGCCGATGAACGCGCGCCGTAGGGTGAGGCTTGAGCCGCGGTGACAGCAACTAGGCTTTGCGCTGTATGCGCGCTGTTAAAATCCTTGCGGTGCGGAGCAGGGTGTAACGAAAGAAGATTAATGTCTGACGAGAAGAACGTCGAACTTGGGGTTTTTGAGGCGCTGAATGCCCTCGCGGAGGAGAAGAACGCCTCTGCAGAGACCCGTGAAACTCTGCGTAAGAATGTTCGTGAGAGCTCTGACGCCCAGCAGGGTGCTGAGCGCCGCCGTCCGGGTCGCCCGAAGAAGGAGAAGGCTCCTGAGGTTCCTCTGGATGAGGCGATTGCTGCTGGCCTGACCAACCTGCGTAACGCTAAGGCTAAGCACGCGCCGGCACCGAAGGTTGCCGCTCCCGCTGCGTCTGAGACTGAGGTTGCTTCTACTCTGGATAGCCTGTTTGAGGCTGCTGAGAAGAAGGCGGCTGAGCCTGCTGTCGTGGAGAAGACCGCTAAGGTTGAGACCGTTGAGAAGACCGCGAAGGTGGAGGAAGTTGTTGCCCCCGCCGCTGAGTCTGCTGAGCCCGCCGCTACTGAGCCCGCTGCCGAGTCTGCCGTTGAGGTGAAGGAAGAGACCGCCAAGGTTGAGGTCGTAACCCCCGCAAAGGCTGAGGAAGCTGAAGCTCCCGCTGAAGAGCCTGCCGCAGAGCAGCCCACCGAGGCTGCTACGGTTGCTGAAGAATCCGCAACCGAAGAAGCTGCACTCAAGGCACCCGCCGCAGAAGAGCCTGCTGAGGAGCCCGCAGAAGCTCCCGAGCCGGTAAAGACCATTAGCGATCTGCAGCGCGAAAAGCTGCAGGAGCTGCGCTCGCGTACCCCCATGGGTGCGATGCCGCTGTTCATGGCACCCGAGCCGGAGGAGCTGAGCGAGCTCGCTGTTGCCGCCAAGCTGGAGCGTGAGGCACGCCGCGCCGCTGCCGAGGAGCAGAAGCGCAAGGAGCGCATGGAGCGCCGCCGTGAGGAGGCTGCCGCTGAGGCTGAGGTGACGAGCCACCGTCGCCGTCGCCGTCGCCGCGGTACCGAAGATATTGAGATTGAGGGCGGCGTTGATGATGAGGTTGAGACCGTCACCAAGGTACGTGCGCCGCGCCTGGCTGACTCTCACGCATCCAACACTGTGACCGGTGTGCGCGGTTCTACCCGCCTGGAGGCGAAGCGTGTGCGCCGCCGCGAGTCCCGCTCCCTGGGCCGCCGCCGCCACATCGTGACTGAGGCTGAGTTCTTGGCTCGCCGCGAGTCTGTGGACCGTCAGATGCTGGTTCGTCAGAAGGACGGCCGCATCCAGATTGGTGTGCTTGAGGACGGCGTGCTGGCTGAGCACTTCGTGTCCAAGACCCAGCAGGATTCCCTGATCGGCAACGTGTACCTGGGTAAGGTTCAGAACGTTCTGCCGTCCATGGAAGCTGCGTTCGTTGACATTGGACGCGGCCGCAACGCTGTACTGTACGCGGGCGAGGTCAACTGGGATGTCACCGGTCTGGACGGTGCGCCCCGCAAGATTGAGAACGCCCTGAAGCCCGGCGATTCGGTTCTGGTGCAGGTCACCAAGGACCCGATTGGTCACAAGGGTGCCCGCCTGACCAGCCAGGTTTCCCTGCCCGGTCGCTTCCTGGTGTACGTGCCGGGTGGTTCGATGACCGGTATTTCCCGTAAGCTGCCCGACACCGAGCGTGCGCGTCTGAAGAAGATTCTGAAGGATAAGCTGCCCGAGGGTGCTGGCGTGATTGTTCGTACTGCGGCGGAGGGTGCTTCTGAGGAGGAGCTGACCCACGACATTAACCGTCTGCGTGCGCAGTGGGAAGAGATTCAGGAGAAGGCTAACTCCCGCAAGGTGCTGGCTCCGGAGATGCTCTACCAGGAGCCCGACCTGATGATTAAGACCGTGCGTGACGTCTTCAACGAGGACTTCACTGCGATGATTGTTCAGGGTAAGAACGCGTGGGATTCCATCGAGGCGTACGTAACCTACGTGGCGCCGGATCTGGTGTCCCGCCTGCAGCAGTGGGACGGTGATGACGACCTCTTCGATCACTACCGCATTAACGAGCAGCTGGCGAAGGCTCTGGACCGTAAGGTGTACTTGCCTTCGGGTGGTTCGCTGGTGATTGACCGTACCGAAGCCATGACCGTGGTGGACGTGAACACCGGTAAGTTCACCGGTAGCGGCGGCAACCTGGAAGAGACTGTCACCAAGAACAACCTGGAAGCTGCTGAGGAGATTGTCCGTCAGCTGCGTCTGCGCGATATCGGCGGCATTATCGTCATTGACTTCATTGACATGGTGCTTGAGTCGAACCGTGACCTGGTTCTGCGTCGCCTGATTGAGTGCCTTGGCCGTGACCGTACCAAGCATCAGGTGGCTGAGGTGACTTCGCTGGGTCTGGTTCAGATGACCCGTAAGCGCCTGGGTACCGGTCTGCTTGAGGTCTTCTCGGAGCCCTGTGAGCAGTGTGCCGGTCGTGGCCTGGTGGTTCACGATCAGCCGCTGAGCGGTCGTAGCGGTGGCGCGTCGGATTACATCCACCGCCATGAGCGTAATGACCGTAAGCGTAGCCGTGCCGCTGCCCGCGAGGATTCTCGTGACCAGCAGAAGCAGGATGCTCTGGAGTCGAAGAAGGCTGAGCGCCGTAACGCTATGGCTGCGGTGGCTGCCGCCTCCGCTCAGAGCGAGGACGTTTCGGAGGAGACCGCTTCGACCCGCAAGAAGCGTAAGCGCCGCAAGCGCTCGCGCCGCGCGGAGACCGCTGAGCTGTCGCTTGAGCAGGAGATTCAGGGTATTGCCGAGGCCGCCAGCGAGCAGGCTCACGCCGAGGTTGCTCAGCGTGAGGACAAGGTCGCTGAGGTCACCGGCGGCAACTGGATCGGCGAGCAGGGCGGTTTCTCCCTGGAGCAGCTGGCGAGCGCGTTCGACCGCGTGGAGGAGTCCGCTGAGGATTCCTCGAAGGACTCTGCTGAGGAGCGTTCTGACCAGGAACGTTCGGAAGAGCGTCGTTCGTCCAAGCGTGGCGAGAAGAAGTCTTCTCGTAACCGCCAGCGTCGCGAGCTGACCGATGCGGATATTGCCGCAGTGGAGGATTCCGGCGCGGGTGCGCTGGAGGACGAGCACCACGTTGACCCGGAGCTCGACCCGCGCTTTAGCCGCTCCTCGGATCGTTTCGAGGCGATTCGCGCCGGCGAGGCGAAGGCTCGTGCTTCTCAGAAGGCTGGCCGTCTTGCCCGCGCTGAGGGTGAGTCGTTCCGTTCGGGCCGTGAGGACCGTTCGGAGGAGCGTCGTTCGTCCAAGCGTCAGAACCGCGAGCAGCAGAACGCTGAGGCAACCTCCGCTGAGGTAAACTCGGGTGTGCAGAAGGCTCAGGAGTCCAAGCGTGTTGAGCGTGAGGACCTGCGTATTGAGGATGTTCGTGAGACTCCGCGTGCCTCCCGCCGCCGTGCTCGTCGTGCCGCTGATGAGAAGCGTGCCGAGAAGGCAGCTGAGCAGAGCGTGGCATCCGAGCAGGCACCCGCGAAGGCTGATAAGGTTGAGAAGTCTGAGTCTCGCCCGGTCGTGACCGGCGTGATTGGTGCTCCGGCGGTGACCGGTGTGGTGGGCGCAGCTCCCGCAGCGGTTGAGGCTCCGGTTGAGGAGGCTCAGAAACCTGCGGCTCAGGTGCCCGGTTCGACCCCGCGTAAGCGTCGCACTCGCCGTGCGGCTTCGAGCGCCGGTGCCGGTGCTCAGGTCGTGACCGTGGACGCTTCCGAGCGTGCTGAGGGTTCCGTGGTTGCTTCCGCTTCTGTTGCGGATGTGGCTCCGGTGGCTGATGGCGCTTCGGCTCCTGTTTTGTTCGGCATTGGCGTTGCTGCTGCCGACATTAAGCGTGAAGGTAAGGACGATTAGTCTTTAGCTTCCGATCATCGGAAATCCGATGGTGTGTGTATATGAGATAGCCTCGGTAGGGCGAGCCGGAACTTCCCTACCGAGGCTATTTTTTCTGTGCGTGTGCTGCGTCATTTTAAAGGCGCTACTAAGAGTGCGGTGCAGTATTAGAGGAGCATCACGTGCCGACTTCGTGCGTTCCGCAAATTTATCTATTGCGCGGCGCGTAGATCATGCCGTATCCTTAAGGACTGGTGTTTATCTCAGTGAAGCCCTATCGACGCAGGGCCAGCGGGAGACACCGCTCCCACCCGCATCGTCTTCGGCGCGGTCGAGTATTCGGCTGAGTCTGGAACGTGCGGGAGAGAGACACCACCGGTGAGCCTCGCGTGTTGGCTTCGGCGGGCAATCCCGCCGGAACGCACGGGCCGTTCCTCCTTGTTTGCGGTCATTCGACTGGCGGGGGAGGGCGCACAGCAATGAAAGCGTAGGCTGCTCATTCGTGTGAGATTCAAGAAGCAAGTTGTCGAGAAAAGTGAGTCCCATAGTGGCATACGCGATTGTACGCGCTGGCGGCCGCCAGGAGAAGGTTTCCGTAGGCGACCTCGTTACCCTTGACCGTGTTGCAGGCGAGCCCGGCAGCACCATCGAGCTGCCCGTGCTGCTGCTCGTCGACGGTGACAAGGTCACCGCTGACGCAAAGTCCCTGGCTTCCGCCAAGGTTGTTGCTGAGAAGGTTGAGGACCTGCGCGGTCCGAAGATCGTTATTCAGAAGTACAAGAACAAGACCGGTTACAAGAAGCGTCAGGGCTTCCGCGCCGAGCTGACCACCGTCAAGATTACCGCTATCAACGCGTAATTAAGACGACCGGAATTCAACCCTAAGGTAGGAATACAGAATGGCACACAAGAAGGGCGCAAGCTCCACCCGTAACGGCCGTGACTCGAACCCCCAGTACCTCGGTGTTAAGCGCTACGGCGGCCAGTCCGTCAACGCAGGCGAGATTCTCGTTCGCCAGCGCGGCACCCACTTCCACCCCGGCCTGAACGTTGGCCGCGGTGGCGACGACACCCTGTTCGCTCTGGCAGCAGGCACCGTCGAATTCGGTACCCGCAAGGGCCGCAAGGTCGTTAACATCCTGGCAGCAGCTGAGTAATACTCACCGCTAGGGCAGAGGGGGTAGGCGTTAGTCTACCCCCTCTCGCTATGACCTCGAATGCCGTGGACGCCCGTGCTGGGCTCCACGATGAGGCGCACCCCAACCCGGTCGCGCCTGCTACCGCATCCGCAGCATGATTGGTGTGTGCCGTGCGGTGGCGAAGTGAAGATTTTCCAAGATAAGGAGAACCCGTGGCAGAATTCGTGGACCGCGTGGTCTTGCATGTATCTGGCGGTCGCGGAGGTAACGGCTGCGTCTCCGTGCGACGTGAAAAGTTTAAGCCCCTGGGCGGCCCTAACGGCGGTAACGGTGGTAATGGTGGCGCGGTGATTCTGCGCGTGGATAACCAGACCACGACCCTGCTGGAGTACCACCACAGCCCGCACCAGCACGCCCCGAATGGCGATATTGGTCGTGGCGATATGCACCACGGCTTTAACGGTGAGGACCTGATTCTGACCGTGCCGCAGGGTACTGTGGTGAAGGACCGCGAGGGTAATGTTTTGGCTGACCTGCTGCGTGTGGGCGACGAGTATGTTGCTGCCCGTGGCGGTATGGGCGGTCTGGGTAACGCTGCGTTGGCTTCGGCTAAGCGTAAGGCTCCCGGTTTTGCTCTGCTGGGCACCCCCGGTGAAGAGGCTGATATTGTTCTGGAGCTCAAGTCCATTGCGGATGTGGCTCTGGTGGGTTACCCCTCGGCGGGTAAGTCTTCGTTGATTGCTGCGATTTCTGCGGCGCGTCCGAAGATTGCTGACTACCCGTTCACCACTTTGATCCCGAACCTGGGCGTGGTGCAGGCGGGCGATGTTCGCTACACCGTCGCGGATGTTCCGGGTCTGATTGAGGGCGCTTCGGAGGGCCGCGGTCTGGGTCACCGCTTCCTGCGCCATGTGGAGCGTTCTTCGGCTCTTGTGCATGTGATTGACTGCGCTACTTTGGAGCCGGGTCGCGACCCGATTAGTGACTTTGAGGTGATCCGCGGCGAGCTGCAGAACTATGAGGTTGACCCGACTGCGGGTGTGACCGTGCCGCTGCATGAGCGTCCGCAGATTGTGGTGCTCAATAAGATTGACGTTCCTGAGGCTCGTGAGCTGGCTGAGTTTGTTCGCCCCGAGTTTGAGGAGATGGGCTTCAAGGTCTTCGAGATTTCGACTGCTTCCCATGAGGGTCTGAAGTCCCTGATCTTTGCGATGGCAAAGCTCGTGGAGGAGGACCGTGTGTCTCGTGCCGCTGCCGAGAAGGAAACGGAGCGCGTGGTTGTTGAGGCTCCCGTGGTTCGCCCGAAGGGCTTCCGCGGTAAGAAGAAGCAGGAGTTCACTATTCGCCGCGAGGAGCGTAACCTTGAGCCGCTGTTCCGCGTGATTGGTGAGAAGCCTGAGCGTTGGATTCAGCAGACTGACTTCAATAATGATGAGGCTGTCGGCTACCTGGCGGACCGCCTGGCGCGCCTGGGTGTTGAGGATGAGCTGTTCAAGGCTGGTGCTCGTGCCGGTGACGCCGTGGTGATTGGTGAGAACGACAACTCGGTGATCTTCGATTGGGAGCCGACCATGGTCGGTGGCGCTGAGTTGCTGTCCTCCCCGCGTGGTACGGACGCTCGTCTGGAAGAGATCATTCGCCCGACTCGTGCGCAGAAGCGTGTGGAGTACAAGGAGCGTATGGACGCGAAGGCGGAGGCTCGTGCCGAGCTGGAGTCCGAGCGTGTTGCAGGCGTGTGGACCGAGTCGGTTGAGTACCGCAAGAAGTTGAAGGAAGGCAAGGTCGACGAGAATATCGACATGCCGAACATCGACGACTAGTAGCTGAAGTGTAGCTGTTGCCTAGACAGCTGTTTCATAGACAGTGAGTGGTGCCGCGTACCGGGGTTTGGCTCCGGTGCGCGGCGCTTTCTTGTGTGCGGTGCTTTCTTTTGTGTTCTGTGGTTGCCGCTCGCGCCGGATGTGCGTGTCGGAACACGCGGGTGAGCCTGTGGTCGGGTGTGCTGGCTGGGTATTCCACTGGCGGCTTAGCTCACCCCCGTCATTTCGATGTTTTTGACCGTAAGCAGGTAGCATAGAGGAGAATGTACGCGGGCACCTTTTTCGGTGTTGCGTACCTTCTGTGTACCTGCCCGCATCCGCGCCTGTAGTGGCTTTTTAGCTGCCGTGGTGCGGTCTCTGTCCCCAGCAAGGACGGCATTTGTGACTGACCAGTCTGTTCACCTTGATTTTGGTGCTCCGAGCACTGAGTCGATTCCCCCGCGCACTCCCGGTCGGGTGCGTCTGGGTGTGATGGGTGGAACCTTCGACCCGATTCACCACGGACACCTGGTGGCAGCTAGTGAAGTTGCCGCCGTGTTCGACCTGGACGAGGTCGTGTTCGTTCCGACCGGTCAGCCCTGGCAGAAGGTGGGGGAGCGGCACGTGAGTGATGCTGAGCATCGCTACCTGATGACGGTGATTGCGACCGCGTCGAACCCGCGTTTTACGGTGAGCCGTATTGATATTGACCGTGGCGGCGCCACCTACACCTTTGATACGCTTAACGAGCTGCGCGCCCTGCGCCCGGATGCTGACCTGTTCTTCATTACCGGCGCGGACGCGATTAGCCAGATTATGACCTGGCGCAATGCCCATAAGCTGTGGGATTTGGCGACTTTTGTGGGTGTGACCCGCCCCGATCACGATCTGGATCCGCCGCTGGCAGAGGGTCGTCATATTACGACCCTGAAGATTCCTGCGATGGCGATCTCTTCGACCGATATTCGTCGCCGCGCAGCTGCAGACGCCCCCATTTGGTACCTGGTGCCGGATGGTGTGGTGCAGTACATTGCTAAGTACGGCCTGTACAAGAAGGACGCCTTGACGGCGTACCGTGACGGCTTGCCTCACGTGAAAGATGAGTCTGGGCAGGCACCCCAATCTACGAATAATGAGGGAACACATGAGTGAAGCTACGGGTTCGAAGCCCTATAGCGAGGACGAAGCGTACCTCTACGAGACGTACGTGACCGAGGACGGCATTGAGGTGCCGCCGCCTACTAAGGTGATGGGTCCGCGTCGTCTTGCCCGCTACCGTGAAGAAGTTGCCGAGTACCTGCGCGCGAACCGCCGCGGTGAGCCCGCGAAGCCTGTTGCAAACATGGGCTCCGTGATTCACGCGGGTGCTATTGACCCGCAGGTTCTGGCTGTTCAGCGTCGTTTTGCGGCGCTGGCGGCGCAGGGCAAGATTGACACGGAGGCGAACGATGAGGAGAAGCTGCACGAGCCTGCTCCTCTGACCAGTAGCCTGCGTGTTCTGCGCCCTGAGGAGATTGCGCAGAACCGTGTGGATGCGACCAGCCCCTCCGCGGTGGATAACCCGATGACTTCTTCGATCCCGGTGATTGCCGTGGTCAAGGAGGAGGAGCCGGAACCCGAGCTGCACCAGTACCTGGTGCGCGATGAGCCGAAGGTTGAGGAGCTGGACAGCTCTGACGTTGAGGCTGAGCAGACCGAGGGCGCTTCCGTTGAGGAAGAGACCGTTGAGGTTGCTGAGGTTGAAGAGTCTGCTGACGAGCTGCCCACCCGCGTGAGCGCGGTGAACGCGCAGGGTCTTGACCTGAGCGTGCTGGATAGCGCCTCCGCTGGTGACACCGTGGATTCGGTGGACGGTGACCCGACTGTTGCTCTGAGCCCGGATGAGGTTGAGGAGCTGCTGCAGCGCATGGTGGATCGTCAGGATCCCGAAGAGTCTGCCGCTCTGGTTGAAGAGGTTACCGAGGATGCTGAGGAGTCTGAGGAAGCCGCAGAGGACGGCGAGTCCAAGTCTGCACCGGTGCCTTCCGCTGAGGCTTCGAAGGAAGCTGATGAGTCTGCTTCTGAGAGCGCTGTTGAGAAGGCTGAAGAGGTTCTGCAGCCTGCACAGAAGGCCTCCCTGGCGTGGCTGTGGATTGTGCTGCTGCTCGCCCTGGTCGTTGTTGGTCTGATTATGATTTTTGGCCCTAAGTAGGCCGTGAACAATGCACCCCTGTTGCGGGTGCTGCCGGCGGGTGTTCTGCCGGCAAGGAAGGAAAATATGACTGCTGCACAGTCCTCGATTGAGGCTCTGCGCATTGCCGCCCGCGCTGCGGAGGAGAAGCAGGGAACGAACCTGTTCGCTGTGGATGCATCCGACGCGATGGGTCTGATTGATGGCTTCCTGGTGGTTTCTGCCCACAATGAGCGCCTCGTGAACGCTGTTGCGGATGAGGTTGAGGACGCTCTGCGTGAGCAGGCTGACCTGAAGCCGGTCCGCCGTGAGGGTCGTTCCTCGGGTCGTTGGATTCTGCTGGACTTCGGCGATATTGTCGTGCACGTTCAGCATGAGGAGGACCGCGAGTTCTACGCTCTGGATCGTCTGTGGGCTGAGGCTCCGCGTATTGAGCTGGGCGTTGAGAACGAGGCTCCCTTCGATATTGAGGGTGAGACTGAGGAAGATGCTGCACGCATCATTCCCGCTCAGGATGAGGCGTAGGCTTCTGCTTGATTTTTAGCTGATGAGGGGTGGGCTCTGCTGGCGCTGTATGGTGCCGCGGGGTCCGCCCTTCTTGCTTAGCCGCCGGGAACTTTTTGGATTTTTGGGTGCGCTGGTTTGCATCGCTGTCCGTGGTGTGTGTAATATATTCATGTTGCCTCGTTGAGGTCACTAACAGAATATGGGGATATGGCGCAGCTGGTAGCGCACCTGCATGGCATGCAGGGGGTCAGGGGTTCGAGTCCCCTTATCTCCACGTTTTCCTCGGTTGAGGAGCTTTTCGCCCGGTTCTTGTGAATCGGGCGATTTTGCTATCTGCCGATAACTCTCGATAGTCAACAACGCATTCATAGTTGAGGAGAAGCGCATGGGAGCGCACGCACACCACGGCCACCACGGCCACCACGGGCATCATCATGGGCACGATCATTCGCATGCCCCGAGCCCGGAGGACGCCGCCTCGATGCGTCCGCGCCTGCTGATTGCGTTCAGCTTGGCGGTCGTTATTGTGTTGGCGCAGGCGATCGGTTCGTTGGTCACGGGAAGTCTTGCGCTGCTGACTGATACGGCGCACGCTGTTACGGATGCCTCCGGCCTGCTGGTGGCACTCACGGCGGCTTCGCTGATGACGCGCCCGGCAACGTCCCGCCGCACGTGGGGTTTTCGCCGTATTGAGGTGCTTGCCGCCCTCGGGCAGTCGGTGCTGCTGCTGGCGGTGGGTATCTACACGGCGGTGGAGGGTGTGCATCGCCTGTTTGCCCCGCCGGAGGTGCCCGGCACCGAGCTGTTGATCTTTGGTGTGGTCGGCTTGGTGGCGAACGCTATCGGCATTGCGGTGCTGGCTACGGCGAGGAACGCGAACTTCAATATGCGTGCCGCGTTCCTGGAGGTGCTCAATGACGCTCTGGGTTCGCTGGGTGTGATTGTGGCGGCTATCGTGATTTGGCTGACCGGCTTCTACCAGGCGGACGCCCTTGCGGGTCTGTTCATTGCGGCGCTTATTGTGCCGCGTGCGATGCGCCTGATGAAGCAGACGACTGCGGTGCTCATGGAGTTCACCCCGGACGGCCTGGACCTGGACGCGATGCGTGAGCACATGCTGCGCGTTGAGGGCGTTGTAGAGGTGCATGATGTGCACGCTTCGATGGTGGCGACCGGTCTGCCGGTGGTGACCGCGCACGTGGTGGTTGCCGATTCGTGCTTCCATGACGGGTCTGCGGTGACGATTTTGGACCGTATCCGCTCCTGCGTGGCGGGCCATTTTGAGGTGTCGGTGGAGCATTCGACGTTCCAGCTGGAGACTGCCGAGTTGGGTGGTCGTGAGCCGGCTTCGATTCGCCACCCGTAAGCTGTGCCCGTAGGTTTTGCCCATAGATTTTGCTTGAGCTTCGTCGGAGGTTCTGCCCGCCACGGTAAATTACGGCAGATAAATTACGGCAGAAAACGGCATGCCAGAACAGGTACCAGAGCCTGAAATAGTGGGGGAGTAGCGACCGTTATATTTGGTGGCTTCAACACGCAAAAGATACACTCTTTAGGGAGCAAAAGGTGCTCCTCACCCACACACTTTGACAGGTCCGCTGGCTGGCTCTTTAGTTTGGTAGCCGCGGTAGCCTGCAACGATGAGCGCCTCAGCCCGACTGAAACGGAACAGCGGGCGGGCGCATCCTGGAATTTTTGACGAGAACAACCACGATTAGCAGCAGATACGGAACACTATGCATTCACCTATTGCCACTTACCTGACCGAGACCCTCGAGTCGGTCGCTTCTGATACCTCCGGTGAGTTGGCAAACTACATTCCGGAACTTGCCGCCGTGGACCCGGACAAGCTTGCCGCGTCTATCGCGATGGTTGACGGTGAGCAGTACGCCGCCGGTGACTCCGATGTGGAGTTCACGATCCAGTCGATTTCTAAGCCGTTCGTGTACGCCCTGGCGCTCGCGGACCGCGGCTATGATGACGTGCTTGCGAAGGTGGGTGTGGAGCCTTCCGGTGAGCCGTTCAATGAGCTGTCCCTGGAGGACGGCTCCGGTAAACCGCTGAACCCGATGATTAACGCGGGTGCGATTACCACCCATTCGCTGGTGGGTCCTCCCGGTGCGACTCAGGGCGAGCGCATGGAGCGCGTCATTTCTGGTCTGTCTGCGTTTGCGGGCCGTCGCCTGTCGGTGAATGAGCGCGTGTACGAGTCTGAGCTGGAGCACGCGCACCGCAACTACGCGATTGCGCACATGCTGCGCGGCCACGGCATCCTGACCGGCGACCCGACCGTGGCGGTGCAGGGTTACACCCGCCAGTGCTCGCTGATGGTGACGGTCAAGGATTTGGCGTTGATGGCGGCGACTTTGGCGAACTATGGTGTGCATCCGGTGACGGGTGAGCAGGTGGTTCCTAAGACTGTGGTGCGTCAGGTGCTGAGCGTCATGTTCACGTGCGGTATGTATAACGCTGCGGGTGACTGGGCGACCCAGGTGGGTGTGCCGGCGAAGAGCGGCGTGGGCGGCGGCATTATTGGTGCGGTGCCCGGTCAGCTGGGTGTGGCGACGTTCTCGCCGCGCCTTGACGGTCACGGTAACAGTGTGCGCGGTGTGGAGCTGTTCGAGCAGTTCTCGGATGACATGGGCATGCATGTGATGAACGTGCCGACGGTGGCTCGTTCGGCGTTGCGTGCGAACTACCAGATCGGTTCGGGCGATGAGTCTATGCGCCTGATTCAGTTGCAGGGCCGTATCCGTTTTGCGGGTGTGGAGCGCGTGATCCGTGAGATTGTGGAATCCCCGATGGAGGGTTCCAAGGTTGCCCTGGATGTGACTCGCGTGTACGCGGTGGATGAGGTCGCTCAGAGCATGCTCCTGGAGCTGATGCGTCGCCTGCGGAATGACGGGTACAAGGTGTACCTGATTGATAATGATGAGACGATCACAAATACGGATGCGTTGCGCAGCATGGGTGTGAAGGTTCTGACGAACCCGGCGGCGGTGACTTCTGCTGAGTCGGATGCTGAGCGTGTGGCTGAGGCGGACGCCGAAGAAGCTGCGGAGGCTGCAGCGCTGGAGGCACTGAATGCGCTGGATTCCGCTCAGGCGAAGCAGCCGGAAGCTTCGGAATCCGAGTAGGTTTCTCTCCGCGTACTTGGTTGTACGATTGTGTGAACTTATATATTGAGGCCCCTTTCCCGGGCGCATTGTGAATGCGTTCTGGGGGAGGGGCCTTGCTGTGCTTACCTAGAGCTGCACCTTGCGCTGTAGCTGGAGCTGTACCTGAATCTGTACATAGAGCTGTACCTGGGATTATCCGGCGTGCGGGTAGCTTAGTGTACTGAGCGTGGTCTTCGATGAGTGAGGGGACTGAAAGTGCATAAAGGTTCTTTAATAGCGCCGTTGTTAATCATTAAGTAATATTTTGAATTTTTCGATAGCTGACGGCGATCTCATCATACACTCATAATATGAACACTGTTCCACACTCAGAAACACCTATCACTACTCGTCAGTCCGCTATCGTCAACCCCGCTACTGACCACATGATATCGGGCGCCTCTGCCCGCGCCTCCATGGGGCGACGGGAACTCTTACAACACGTTGGTACCTTTGGCCTGGGTGCGGTGGGCTTCGGCGTGCTGGGTCTTGGTCTCACCGGTTGCACCCCGTCTGCGGCGGAAGGCACCCACGAGGCAACGGCTAGTGGGTCTGCCTCGGGCAGTACCCCATCGAACACCCCGTCCGGTAGTGCGTCGGGTAGCGCCTCGGCGAGCCCTTCTTCGACCCCTTCCGCATCTGGCTCCGCAACGGGTACCCCATCCCCGACCGCCGCGGCATCTAAGACCGCTTCTGCGACTGCAACCTCGTCGAACCCGGTTCCCGAAGCTCGTGCCTGGACTGGCCCGCAGACCGGCCTGCCGGGTGAGGGCAAGTATATTGCGTGGACGGTCGATGACGGCGCCGACCCGGAGGTGGTACGCGCCTACGCGGAGTTTTCTCGCCGTACCGGCACGCGCCTCACCTTCTTTATCAACGGCCAGTACCCGGCGTTTAGGCAGCATCGTGACCTGTTGTTGCCGCTGGTGAAGAGCGGTCAGTTGCAGATTGCGAACCATACGTATAGTCATGCGGCGTTGACGAGCCTGACGGATGAGCAGATTGTTCAGGAGTTGACCCGTAATGATGAGGAGATTAGGCGCCTGTTTGGGGTGTCTTCGAAGCCGTATTTCCGCCCGCCGTACGGGTATTATGATGCGCGCGTGTTGGCGGCTGCGGCGTCGTGTGGTTTTACGCGCCCGGTTCTGTGGTACGGGTCGTTGGCGGATTCGTCTAATATTTCTTCGGCTGAGGTGTATGCCTATGCGGAGAAGTATGCGTTGGCTCAGCATATTGTGATTGGGCATTTGAATTATCGGGGTGTGGTGTCTGAGCTGGACCGTATTCGGGCGTTGTTGGATCGGCGCGGGTTGAAGACGGTGACGATTCGCGACTATTACGGGTAGTGCGGGGGGAGCCCCGGCGAGGGGTTCCGGTGGGTATACTGGGAGGCATGATGAAGCTTCCTCAGAACCCTCTCCTTCGGCAGGTGCACCGCTTCCGTGAGTCGCTGCTGCTTCTGCTGTATTATTCGCTGTCTTTTCTGGGTGTGCGGTGGATGCGCACGGGGCATCCGCGTGTGGCGGCGGTGTGGTCTGTGGGTTTGTGGCTGAATTTGGTGCTGCGTGGCATGGGCCAGGTGGTGCGTATGCTGGTGCCGGTCCTGCAGGATGCGGAGGCGCGCCGTGCTCGCGCTGAGCGTGCCCGCGCCTACCAGCCGCGCTAACCTCACCGGCTGAGCTGACAGAACGAGGCTGATACGACGAAGCCCCCTTGTACTTTCGGTACAAGGGGGCTTCGCTATATCTGGGGCTGCATTAGCCGGGGGTGCTAGTCGTCCTCGTGGGAAAACTCGTTGACAATCTCGGGGGTCTGCATTGCAAACTCATCAGGTTCTGCCGTCTCGGGCGAGAAATCCAGGTAGTAGTTACCCTCGGAGGTGCGGGTGATGGTGACGTAGGTGCGACCGTAATCGAGCAGTTCGCGAATGCCGACCTTGGTGCCTTCGTCGAGGCCCATGCGCTTACGGATATACGAGCCAAGCTCGGAGTTCGGGATGGTCGACATATCCTTACCGCAGCGGTCGGAACCGCTGGCAACACGCATAATGAGGTCTTCACCATCATCGCAGTGCACCACAATGGGAGTGTTTTTCACAGGGAAGAAGTTGGACCGCCCAATGTTCGCGGGAACCGCAAAGTAGGCTTCATCCTTATTGGCTCGGATATCTCGCAGACCCCAGTTAATGCCGGAACCGCAGTTGTACGAAGAGCCCTTACCCGCGTGGCTGTACAGGTACAGCTTGATGGAGGAGAAATCCTTCAACCGTTCTTCACGTTCCGTCTCAGGTTCGGGAAGCGGAGGAACCGGAGGCAGAGACTTATTCGCCAGGACGTCGGAGGGCGCTTCAGGGAAGGTGAAGAGAGAATCAACCACAGGGTCGGTGCAGCTTAGCGAAGCACCGAATAGCGTATCGATATAGTTCTCTGCGTACTCCACCGACACCGGCACAAGAATGTTCTCCTGCTGACATTCCGAAGCATCTCGACCGATATTGAGGCCGTCCGTCGAAAGGTTAGCTGAGCCAGCGTAGGCAATATCGAAAGAGCCGTTCTGTGCCCAAGCGTAGAGCTTGGTATGAACCAGGGGAGAGACGCGAGGATCCGGGTAACGAATATCCAGGTACCCGTGACTAGCCTTGACCCATCCCTTGAGGATTTCGTGAGTCGTAATGCTTACCGCACCGTCTCGCGCCATGCCAACCAGAAGATGAACCTTAGGCGTGGAGGAGGTCGGGGTAAACTTGCTCATCTCTCCCCAATGACCGGATTCCTTAGAGCGTCGTCCGGGGGTGAAGTCAGCCTGGTACAGCGCACTGAGAATGGTAGTTCGCGAGATATACCCGGTAACTGCCCACAGCTCATGCCCGGCGCAATCATCCTGAGGATACGGAGATTGGAGAACAAGCTCAGCGAGGTTGTCGCCCATGAGTGACGAATAAATTTCCATGGGAATACGTCCTTCTTTTACCTAGAAAAGAGTGCTTTCTTTCTCTGCCTCGAGCTTATCTTCCATCGCCTGAATGCGCTTCTCTACGTCAATATTCGGTTCAATGCTTTCGTAGGGAATACCTTCAAGAGTCTTGAAGAGAGCTTCGAACACGACCTGGGCACCGTCCGGGGGAACCGCCATGCCAATCTGGCGACGTACGTTCTCCTTGCTACCGATGAACTTGTACCAGTCAGGGAATGTCTGCAGGCGTGCGCGCTCGCGGTTGGTGAGGGCGCGGGGCTCTTCCCAATGGTAGATGTGTGTTCCACCGCCACCGGATCCGGTGACAGTGTACGCGGGCTTATTGGGGTCTAGGCGCTTATAAATCTGGCTGAGCTTAGCACCACGTACGTTGAGGCGCAGTTCCTCAGGCATATCGGTAGCGTTGAAAGCGTTCTCGCCGGGCTTGATATAGGCGAGGCGCTGCTTCACCACCTCAGACTGGCGAGTGAGCTCATTACTGGTTGCCCATTCGGGGATGGGAGGTTCGGTAAGCGCCTGCTTAGCGGTGCGCATCATCGAAGGCTCGGGAGTGGTAGGCGCCGGAACCTTGAACGCTACACCCTTAGCAGCAATGTCATTGCGCAGACCCACGATAATGATTCGGTGTCGAGCTTGGGGGAGACCGTACTCCTCGAAGCGGTATTTATGAGCGACAACGGTGTACCCCTTACGCTGCATTTCACGCAGGATGTAGGGGAAAGCAAGACCCTCATTAGCGCCAGAAAGACCACCCACGTTTTCCGCCACGAACCATTCAGGCTTATGGCTCTTGAGCACGTTGATTCCGTAGGTGTAGAGGGGACCGTATTTACCGAATATACCTTTTTGCTTTCCTACGAGACTGAAGTCATTGCAGGGAAAACCGAACGCAAAACCATCAATCGGAGGGAGAGCATCGGTGTCGAGTTCACGAACGTCACCTACGTACACGGTCTCTTCGGACGCACCGGGGGTGTTTTCACGGTAGGTATCTGCAGTAGTGGGGTCGTAGTCATTAGCCCAGGCGTGCTCAACCTTGATTCCGGGCACCTTATCGGCAGCGTTGTGTGCGCCCAGGGCAATGCCGCCGGGTCCACAGAAGAGCTCACCCATTTTGTAGGTTGTGGGTGAGGATGATGTGTGCTTCTCAGCCATAAGGTTCTCCGCAAGTCATAGTGCTGTGTCAGGTGCCGGTTGAATACATAGATTTACCGTCTCTATATATTCAGAGTTAAACCCTCTAAGAATAGCAGCCCAGGGGCTCTGCTCGCACCCTTACCCCAAGTAGAGTTTGTTGTCTGAAGTAAAACAACCTGAATCTATTAGTTTTGCGGTTCTTCGTGATGACAAAAACCTGCGCGGATGAGTAAGGACGAGTGCTAAACTCACAGAGGAAGCTAATCGATGGCTCCTATAATCACTCACACTATATTTTCGATGAGGAGAAAAATGGCAGAGGAAATTTCCAAGCCGGAACAGCAGATTTATGACACTGCTGCGAGGGAGCATATCTCATATGAAGAAGCCTGCCGCCAAGTTATTGACGGCATGACCGCTGCAGGTATTCCAGAGGAAGCAATTGTTCCGGTCTATGAGAAGGCACTTCTCAGTATTCAGGAACGCGAAGTCGCGAACGCCAAGGGTGAGTTCGATGAGGCTGCTACGTCCAAGGAAGACTACCACCACTGGTACGATACCGCTAAGCCTGACACTGCCGCATGGCGTCATCTGCGTGAAAAGCTCACCGAGAAGATTGGCGAGGACGGTACGTCCACTATTCACCAGGAATCCGGCAAGGTTGTCGGTCTTCTTGCTGATCCCTCTACGAAGAAACTGACCCACAAGGGCCTTGTCGTTGGTTACGTGCAGTCCGGTAAGACTGCGAACTTTTCGGCGGTTATTACCAAAGCAGTCGATGAAGGTTACCGCTTCATCATCGTCTTTGCCGGTATGTACAACAACTTGCGTCGTCAGACTCAGGAACGTTTGAATAGCGACGTCGTCGCACCTATCCGGAGCGCAGGGAAGCCCGTTTACGCTCTGACCAGTATCGAGGGCGATATTTCTTCGGACGCCGACTATCTCCTCAATGCTCTGCGCACTAATAGCAGTGTTGTTTTTGCTGTGGTGAAGAAGAACTACAGCCGTCTGGGCAACCTGCTCAAGCAGTTGGAAGCCGCAAACCGAGAAGGTCTGCTAGAGGACGTTCCTATGCTCATCATTGATGATGAGTCGGATCAGGCAACACCCAACACCGCGAAGGAAGATGAGGCCTACTCCGGTATTAACCGACTCCTTCGCCAAATTTGGGACCAGGTACAGCAGGGCTCCTACGTTGCATATACTGCAACCCCCTTCGCGAATGTCCTGATGGACCCGAACGATGAGGAACGCTACACCGAGTACGTAGAATCGGATAATCCTGAGAACCCCGAGGGTGAAACTATTGAGCGCTACCCGGGCCTGTACCCCTCCGACTTTATCTACGCTTTGGAACGCCCGAATGGCTACATTGGTGCGTCCCGTATTTTTGGTACTCCTCTGTGGGCTACCGAGGACGAAGATGGCGCTCTGAATGATGGTGTTGACCTCGATGCTGTCCGAGATATTCCGACGGGGGAAGCAGATGATTTGTGTCCTCCGGCTCGGAAGGATACACGAGACGGCAAGAAGAAGTATGAACCGAAGATGGTAGACAGTCTTGAAGCTGCAGTGCAGTGGTTTATGATTGCCACGGCTCTCCGTCGTCGTCGCGCCAAGAAAAAGCAACACAGCTCGATGCTGATTCACCTTTCGCACATTGTGGACACTCACTTTGAAACCGTCAAAGTTATCGAGGACTACCTTGATGAGCTGAAGAGGGGCTACGATAATCCTGAAATTAACAAGTTGATGCAGGGCCTGTACGAACGCGAAGTAGCTCGTATGCAGGCTGTCCGTCCCGAAGAGGTTTACCCGGAATGGGATTCGCTGAAGATTGCTGTGGGCCAGGTTATCCGTGAGACCAAGTGCATTGTGGATAATGGTTCTTCGGAAGAACGACTGGAGTACAAAGAAAACGAACCTGCTACCTACATCGTAATTGGTGGTAACACCCTCGCCCGTGGTCTGACTCTTGAAGGTCTTATTTGCTCCTACTACCTCAGGGCAAGCAAGACCTACGATGCTCTTCTGCAGATGGGTCGCTGGTTCGGTTTCCGCCCCGGCTATGATGATCTGATTCGTCTGTGGACCACTGCAGATCTTCAGGACTATTACCGTCACCTTGCCGGTGTGGAAGATGAGATTCGCGAAGAAATTCGTCTTGTGGGTAGCACCCCCAAGAGTGTTGGCGTGAAAATCCGTACTCACCCCGGTGTGCTACAGGTTACCGCTGCGAATAAGAAGCGTCACGCCAAGGCGCTTACTGTCGATTACAGTGGTAAGCTCCATCAGCTGACTCGCTTCGAGGAGAAGAACACTGAAATCCTGAATCACAATATTCAGGTATTCGAGTCGCTTATTGGTTCTATCTCAAGTACTCACGAGGTAGTACAGGATAAGAACAACGGTAGCTACCTCTTCAGGGAGGTTCCTGTGGATGTGGTACTGTCCTACTTCAAGGACTTCAAGGCTCATTCCTCGCACTATGAAGCTGGCGCGGACAAGCTGGTTGAATGGATTGAGAAGTACGCCGATCAGGACTGGAACGTTGTCGTCTACTCCGGTACCCAGAAGGATATGCCGCAGCAGAACTTTGCCGGTCTGGACATTCGTATGGTAACTCGTAGCGCATACAATATTCCTCTCGGTAATAATAAGAGTGCTGAAGAAAATAAGATTGCTGATTTGGGAGCACTTGCTGTCGGTGATACTCCGATTCTGGACTTCAAGATTCTCGCTAACGCGGGAAATCAGGAGTACAAAGATCTGCTTGAGGGGCTGAAAGAAAAGGAAAAGAAGAACACTGGGGAATCTGAAAAGAAGCGTATGGGTCGAGCCGCACAGCTGAATCTTCGTTACGTTGAAGGTAACGTGCCGCTTCTGGTCATTTACGTGGTCAACCCCCACTCGAAGGCTAAGCCGGGCGCTCGCCGTCGTGACCTTGACGCTGCTGCACCGGTCGTCTTGCACGCGGTGGTTCTTCCTCAGGTTGCAGGTTCCGACTACAGCAACTTCATCTCGGTTGTTCCTGAGCAGGTTGAGGATTTGGCTCTTGATGAGGAAGAGCTGGATGAGAACAGCTCGATTCTGGCTGCAGTCGACAGCGATGATGAAGGCGACTACAAGGAGTAACCTCAGGTAGCTTCTTGAATACCCAAAAGGGGGTATAGGTTTCGGGGTGGCATTTCACCAGATAATGCCACCCCGGAGCTTTATACCCCCTAACACACACCGTACGACTCAATAGTGCCCAAACTTCTACAGGGCAAGGAGATAACATCGTGAGCCTTAACTGGTTCCCCCTTCCTAAAAACACTGGTTCGATATCCGCTCGAGGTGCCTCGCGTACTCTAGGCCGACCCAATCTGAGCCCGCTTGCTCTGGTCACCCGAGAGATGGCCCAGAACTCGTGGGATGCACGTCTTGATGGGCACATGCCGGAGTTCGGTTGCTTGGTTCGGTATGCCAACCAGGGTGTACTGAATACCCTGAAGAACGAGGTGTTCGCAGCTGGTTTTGAGATCCACAGCAAGTACACCGGTCTCGACCAGACTTTTAACCGCGGCGACGTCTACTTCTTGGAATTTTGGGACCGTGGCACCGTCGGTCTTGATGGTCCGGACCGTCCCGATGAAGCTGTTGAGGAAGGGGAGAGCCAGAACTTCGTTAACCTCACGATGAACCTTGGTAGCGATAACAAGGGACAAGGTAACGGTGGCTCATACGGCTTCGGTAAAACGGCTGCTTTCAATATGAGCGAGTCTCAGTCCGTTATTTACTGGTCTGCCTTTAAGACCAAAACTGGCGAGATTGATTACCGACTTATTGCTGTCGCCCTCGGCAAAGAATATACGGATGGCGGTCGAAACTACACCGGTCGCCATTGGTGGGGATATGAGGGGCCGACAGTTAGGGGAACGGGTAACATTCTCCCGTTGACGGGAGAACCTGCTCGTCGACTGGGTGAGGCTATTTTCTCTCGTCACTTTAATGAGGGAGAAACTGGCACTTCAATTCTTATCGTTGATGCAAAGCCTGCAGAGCTTATGGAAGTATCAGACGATGAAGGTAAGATTCCGGATGACCCGGGTCGAATTATTGACCGTTCCCACGAGAAGATTCAAAATATCGTGATGTACCATCTTTGGCCTAAGTTGGATGTTGAAGATGGAAATAGGTCTATGGATATCAGGATTAACAATGATCCTGTCTTGATTCAGGACCTTAAGAATAAGCCTGAATATAAGGGAATTGAGCAGCTGTGTTCAGCTCTTGTTGACGTGCGAAAAATGGCTGAGCTTAAAAGGATGAATTTTGATGCCGACCCATTTGACGGTGTTTTCTACTATAAGAGTTTTGTTTTTAAGCGAGCAAGGGATTCCTACAATATCGGATATCTAAGGATTGCTCGAGGTGCGTACGATATTAACGCTGAAAGGTCTATCTATCCGCAAAACACTGTGTGTTTGATGCGTAATGAAGCTGAATTGGTTGTCCAGTACCGAAAGGTAAATGACCTGGATGACTCGAAGGCCACCTGGTACGGCGTTTTCAAGCCCGACCTTGAAACGGATGTTGCGTTCCGAGAGGCTGAGCCTCCGGCCCACGACGAATGGAATCCGAGCTCTCTCGAAAATGCTAAGCATAAGAACATTGTTGTTTATGCTGCTTCGAATATCACGAAGAGCCTGAAGAATCTTTTTGAATCGAAGGACACTAAGCGTGATAGCGGGTCCTTGGGTTCCTTGTCGAAGATTTCTCAGAAGCTTGCTCGGTTCAACCCGATTATGTCCACCGGAGGCGGTGTCATTACTGAGCTGACGGATGAGGACGAAGGCAAGAATAAAAAGCGCCCTGGTGGCGTCGTTCGTCGCGCCTCGGCGTCAATTGAGTCTGCATCGATGACTGGCGTGCACCCGCAGAACCCTGATTACGTGCAATATTTCATTAGCTTCTCCTGCAGTAGCGCTTGGAAGGCTGGTCAACGCGTTGGTATCAAGGTCTCTATCGCAACCGGTGATGAGAGGACTCTGGAGTACACGGACTCTCACGACCTTGAGCCTTCTTGGAGCGAAGGCTGGGGCCCTGATGCTAACGACACCCAAAAGGCGGGCCATGTTTATGTGCAATGGGACGGCTCTGAAGATTCCGAGGATAACCAGGGGTCTGTGGTCGTCACGCTGCGTAAGGGTAAGACCTATATTTTTGAGGCGGAGGGCTAATAGCTATGGCAGGTAAGCGTGTAAAGGCATATCCTCATCTCACCCTTTTCCCGCACGAAGTGGAATGGGGCGAATGGGATATTCGTACTCAGAACGGCGAAATTGTTGACCCGGAGAAGTTGCCCTCCAACTGGGATTACGATACTGATCTGGAGCTCTCCATCACCGTCAAAGTACGTCTTGAAGGAATTCGTCGAGTGCTGGGCAATGAGGAGTCTCTGCCTCGACTGATTTGTGAGGTCCAGTGCCGACCGACCCACTGGAGTGTCATTGAAGAGAGCCGAGATATTCAGCTCGATTCGGAATCATTTGTCGCGGTTGTTAGCGCCAAGGTTCCTGGACGTAAGGTTGCGGGAGAGCTGAAACTTCGCGCAGCTCTAGTGGCGGGTGCCCTAAATATCGATGGATATAACACCGATGAAACCGCCTATATTGCTGTGCAAGAAGACAGCCTGTCTTTGAGCGCTAAGGGCGCTGGTATGCCGTTCTCACAGCTTGATTTTTCTCGAGTGCGAGAGTGGGATAAAAATGCTCCCTGGGTTGTAAGGTGCAATGCTAGTAACCCGGAAGCGTTGTATTCACGATGCGTGCGAGTATTCGTGAATACGAAACACCCGGTTTGCAAGGTTTTGGTTCGAGGGGAAGAAAAGGATTATGAAATTCTAGAACCCGCTATTTCTCGAGATTTCCTGGCAACTCTTGTGAGAGAAATTTATATTGCTCATCTGAATGATAAGTCTTTTTATACTTCACAGATAGAGCCTAATGAAAAAAACTGTGAGAATTTCCAGATTATAGCACAGAAAGTTATTGAAGATCATTTCTCAATGACAATTCCGGAACTTATTGACGCGCTAAAAAGGGATTGGAATTCCGTGCAGAGCAAGATTGACGGTATTACCGGGTACATGCAGAAGGGATGGAAGTAGATATGGTTCAGCAGAACATGGAACCTGTACAGCAGGACGTTAGCCATGAGTCGTCTCAGGCACCTGCAGAGCAGGAAGAACAGTATCTTTACTACCGCCTGGAAGATTTCTCCGCGGACGAGGAGTTGAAGGCATGGAAAAACTCTGGGGTCCCGCTACGCAACGTGGATTGTGGAAATATCGACACCAACCTAGAGATTCTTAACATTGGCGGCAATGAGATTCCAATGCAGACTCTGGAGAATCTCCGCACAATCGTAGATAAAGAGCTCGAGAAGCTTAAGGCTTTTGCCGATGATCGGGATAAGTGGAAGTACGAGTACTCGCACCGTATCGGTAAGGCCCTGCACAAGAACCTGCACATGATTCGTGGTGAAGCTGAATCCATTGAAGTCTGGCAGTTTATCGGTCTGAGGGTTCTTCCTGCGGCTGCTTTTGCACGTTTTGCTCCGTCGAAGGAAGTTCGACATATCGGCAACCTTCGCCGCCATGTGCTACGTCGAACCTGGCTGACTTATGACCTCCTGGGTGAGGTTATGGATGAGGGCGGCTACCTCACGGAAGATGACCTCAACCAGATTCTCGACCGAACCTCTATCTCGACGAACCGCGATTTGGCATTGGCGCTCGCTCGAACCCTAAACTCTGTGGGTGCCCCCAGCGAATATGGTTTGGAGAGGGGAGTCTCTGCCCGTGATATCAAACGTAAAATTGCGGAAGAGCTCACGGTACGTATGGGCGTTGAGATGGTGCAGCATAAATCGTATGAGGATATGTGCGCACTCCTTGAGGTCATCAAGAACGAGGTTATCGAGACCTTCAAGCTGCAGGAGGGTATTACCGAAGAACAGGATGAAGATACCTGGGATTCTGGTTCCGAAGCTGTAGAAGACTACGAGTCAGAAGATGTAGAAATCGAAGAGTCGGAAGACGTAGAGATTGAAGAGCTGGAAGACTCAGAAGACTTGGATACCGAGGCTGACGAGTACGACGAAAGCTACTACGAGGATTTCTCGGACGAGGAATCTGAAGAGGAAGAAGAGTCTGCAGATTTCGAGGTTGATGAGGCTATCGAAGCTGAAGAGCCTGAATATGAGGAGCCTGAAGCTGAGGAATCTGACGCACAGGAACCTGCGGAATCTCAACCGTTCTTTGTGCCGGTTAACGAATTCCGCGAATCAAACCTCTTCAGCTCAACGCAGTACGGGTACTACGTTGACGAGGAACCTGAGGAGCGTCCGTCACGTCTTCGAACTCCGCAGAGCAAGCTCAAGGCCAAGATGGAACAAGCAAGCCACGAGGTAACCACAGACGAAGAAGCTCATGAGCAGGCTTCTGAAGCTAAGGCTCACAAGAGTAAGCTCACGCCTCCCAAATCTAAGATGGGACAGTTCTGGGACAACATGCCCTGGAAGCGATAAAAAGTAGAAGCCCCCTTGTACTTTCGGTACAAGGGGGCTTCGCTATATCTGGGGGTAGAAGCTTAGTGTTTCTTCTTCGGTTCGCACGCCACGCCGTCACCATCAGAATCAAGACCAGGACGGTAACCTGGCTCGCCACGATGCAGAGGAGCCGCGCCAGCTGCACGTACCGCATCACAATTCTTGTAATAAACACTCGACTGCGCCGGAGCCTGCTGAGCCGGCTGCGCGGGAGCCTCAGAAACCGGAGCCGCCGGTGCCTCCGCGGAAGGTGCCTCAGTAGCCGGTGCCTGCACGGGAGCCTCAGTCGTCGGAACCGGAGACGGGGTTACCGTCGGGGTAGGAGACTCCGAAGGAGTCGCAGACGCACTCGGCGTCGGAGAAGAACTAGGAGTAGCTGAAACCGAAGGGCTGGCAGAAACAGACGTCGACGATGACGTAGAAGGCACAGGCTTCGGAGCGCGAACAGACGAAGAGCAACCAGTCAGCAGCAGAGCACCCGCAAGAACACCAGCGGTCGCGGTGTGAATTTTCAACACAATATTCCTTTATAAAGTGAGTGGACAAGCGTGTTCACCGTAGAACACACACTCAAGTGTAAAGGAAAACTAGCTCACCCGCAGGTACTATTGAGCCACCCAAACATTCTGACAAGGGAAGATGTAACGTGCGGGCATAGCAAAGCCCCCTTGCATCGGTTCATGCAAGAACCGGCGCAAGGGGGCTTCGCTATACCTGGGGCTGCATTAGCCGGGGGCGCTAGGGGAGTAGCACCCCCCCCGCGCACCTCTCAGCAGTTCTAGGAGCAGTTGCCGTTCATGTCGCAGGACGGACCCGCCTCCGCAGCATTGTTACCTGCCGCGTCACCAGCCGCGCCCGCCAGCGGGTTCAAAAACTCAACACGGTGAGTCTCCTCCCACACCTGACGTAGCGCCTGCACCAGCATCTCCGCAGGCTGCGCACCACTGACCGCCCACTTCGACTCAATCAAGAAGAACGGCACACCATTAATGCCCAGCTGGCGCGCCAACTGCTCATCAGCACGCACATCCGCCGCGTAACGGTCGCTCTTCAACACCGCCTCAACCTCGGCAGTATCCAGGCCAATCTCAGAAGCAATATCCAGAATCGACTCGTGATCCTGCACCGAACGGCCCTGCGTAAAGTACGCCAGCTTAAACGCCTCCTGCGCCGCCGACGCCAAACCCTGCTCCGCCGCATAGTGAATCACACGGTGCGCATCAAACGTGTTACCGTACCGTGCCTGACGCCAATTGAAATCCAAACCCACCTCGCGGGCACGCTCCGCCAACGACTCCTGGCTCGCAATCGCCTGCTCCAGCGACATCTGATACTTACCGGCAATCAGCTCAGGTAGCGAACCTGCCGGATGCTCCGTAGCCGACGGGTCCAGCTCAAAACTATGCCACACCACCTCAACCTCGTCACGGTGCTCAAACTCAGCGAGCGCCTGCTCCAGGTTACGCTTGCCCACGTAGCAGAAGGGGCACACAATATCGGACCAAATATCAATACGCATGTTATCTATTCCTCTCATACTCGGATGCGGCACGTTGCCGCCTTGTATGCTCACCTAACGCCCCGGCTGCCGCGTTTATTCCCGGCTATTCCCAGCATTATTTCCCAGAGTTTATTCCCCAGCGGTTATTCCCGCCGGGTACGGTAAAGCCCCCTCGCGCCGGTTCGTACAGAATCCCTGTATAGGAATGTCCGTACATGAACCGGGCCAAGGGGGCTTAGCACACGCGAAATACGTGACCCTATCGGCGGGCAGCCGCCGGTGCGGTCGTGGTAGTAGCCGCGGGAGCAGTCGTAGCCGCAGGTGCGGCGGTCGCACGAGCCGGCGGAGCCGTAGTGGTTGCCGCCGCAGGTGCAGTCGTAGCCTGCTGGGTCGCCTGCTGGTTTGCTGCTGCCTCATCCTCATAGCGGGTAGTCGGCTCCGGGGTAGGGGTAGGCGCCTCCGTAGTTGCCTCGGGGGAGGGGGGGTTCTCCTCCGGGGTTGCGGTCGGCGAAGGAGCCGCCGCCTTAATCTCTTCCTCGGATGCGTCACCGTAGTAGTCACGAACCGTCACCGCAGTCAGGCCGCGGTCATCAATCAGGCCCTTCACCTTATCCAGGATCGGGATGATCGTCTCGTAGTTCAGGTGACCCAGCACAATCTGCTGCGGCAACATGTAGCGGATGCAACGCATGTAAATCACACGGGAGCTGGTCTTCGCCTCGTCACCGGTGGTGCCGTTCCACATGACCGGGCGGGTAAAACCAATCTCACCGGCAGCCTTCAGCACCGCATCGTTATAGCGGCCGTAGGGCGGGCGGAAGTACGGCTTCGACGAGACACCGAACATGCTCATAATCTCGTCTTCGTTACGCTGCAGTTCTTCCTTCACGCCCTCAGCGTCCAGGGTGGTCAGGTCAGCATGGCTGTAGGTATGGTTCGCAACCTGAATCTGGCCGCTCTGAACCAGCGGACGCAACAACGACACATGCTCCTTAAAACCGGTGTAAGAAGCGTTAATGAAGAAGGTCAGGCGAGTATTCGTACGCTTCGAGAACTCAGCGTAGCCGCGAATCGCCTCCGGGCTTGCGCCGTCATCAACAGTCCACGCAACATACTTGCCGTCACCAATGAGGGAGTTGCCGATGCCGGGCCATTCGCGCGGCTTATCAACCGGGTTGCCAGCAGCGGCAACCGTCGGCGAATTCGTGGGTGCGGGGCGAGTAGCAGCAGCAGAGGTCTCGCCGCCAGCCTGATACGGAGTGAAATTACCGCTGGTGCCGTCGTAGTCATTCGACTTCTTTGAGCAGGCAGCAATCAGCGGAAGCATAGCAGTGCCGAGCACAAAAAGTCGGCGGTTAGGCTGTGAGTGGGTCATACTCTCCAGGATAACGCCCCCACCTGCAAGGAACGAATCTGAACAGCGAATACACCCTAAATAATGTGCACATCACACCGCACGCTCAGCACCACAGTATTAATAGGTATAAAAACTAGGTATAAGAACACAAAATCCTAAAGCCGCAAGCCGGTAACGCTCCGCTACACTAGTGGGATGGAGAATTTGGGCACTCACGAACTGCGCAACCTTGTGAACGATGCTGCCGACGAGGCAGTCAACATCGGCTACCGCGTTGCAGACCGGCTGCACAGGTGGCGCGAAAAACGCGCCATCGCCGCCGGTCGCGAACCTATCCTCGTGCCCACCGAAGGCTACGGCCGCGCCGCCTCCGACGGCAACCCCGGCTGGGTCCGCATCATCGCCCGCGCACTCTACAAGACAGTCAACCTCGAACGCCTGCTACAGGTCGTAGAAGGCACCCAAGACACCGCCAACCCCATGCGCGGCTGGCGCTCCTTCACCGCAACCGCAATGTCCGACGCGCCCGTCACCATCGTCATCGACGGCACCAAGTACGAGGCGTACACTGACCGCGGCGGCGTGCTCGACGTCAAACTCAGCATCGACCTGGACCCCGGCATGCACGAAGTCATCATGTACGTGCCCGGCTCCCGCGCCGTAGCAACCAGCGTCTACATCGTTCCCGAAAGCCAGAAGCTCGGCGTCATCATGGACGTCGACGACACCGTCATGGTCACCATGCTGCCGCGCCCCCTCGTCGCCGCCTGGAACTCCTTCATCCTCGACGAGCACGCACGCATCCCCACCCCCGGCATGGCGGTCATGACCGACCGTATCCGCCGCAGCCACCCGGATGCGCCGTTCATGTACCTGTCCACCGGCGCCTGGAACATCACCCCGACCCTGCGCCGCTTCCTCAGCCGCAACGGCTACCCGCGCGGTACGTTCCTGCTCACTGACTGGGGCCCCACCCCCGACCGCTGGTTCCGTTCCGGCACCAACCACAAGGTCGAGTCCCTGCGCCGCCTCGCCGAGGAATTCCCGCAGATGAAGTGGATCCTCGTCGGCGACGACGGGCAGCGCGACCCGTACATCTACAACGGCTTCGCGGTACGCTACCCGGACAACGTGGCGGCAATCGTCATCCGCAACCTGACCGTGGGGGAGACCATGCTCGCCTCCGGCCGCGTGTGGAGCGACTACCGCGCCGAGCAGATGATGCGCTCGCCGCTGTGGATTGAAGCCACCGACGGCGTAACGCTCAGCAAGAAGCTGCGCGAGCTGGGCCTGATCGATTTCTAGCCGGTTACTGCTCGCCGGTTGCTAAAACCAGCATGGATACCCAGTAAACCCACCGCAAATACCGCGAAATGCCGGTATATGCGGTGGGTTTTGGTGTTTCAGTGGAATTAACCAACTTAAACCCACGACACACCGGCTGCTGAAAAAGAGTTAAAAATCTTTTCTACAGCCTTAATCACATAGCTTAAACCCGCTCGAAGGGGGTTAACCCCCGCCTTTAAGAAAGTCCGTTCTGCTTTAAAACCGCGCCGTTCCGCGCAAGAATGGGCGAGAGTTAAGATCTCTTTAAAATCAAGCCCGAATCTGCCGGGTTTTATGCCCCCAAACGCATACATGAGGTTAACTGAACCTCAACTCAGCGGGCGAATGAACCCTTAAAAATCCTGTCCAACTTAAACCCCACCTGTGGATAACCCGGCACACCCCGCGAGAATCCAACGAACTAGCCCCGCGGCAGGGTGTGGATAAGCTGTAGACACCCCCTCTTAAGTGGGTTCAACTGTGGGTTTATCGAACGAAACACGACCCTCGCACCACATCATCTTGTGGTGAAGAAAAATCTCGACACTAGATGTAGTATTAATACTCGGTTCCACCACTACGGCATTTTTAGGCGCCCTGCCCCAGCGCAGGAAACCACCACGCCCCACTAGGAGAGGGCAGCGGACGGCACAGCGCCCGCCGTAAACAACACGTGGCGAACCACCGACGAAACACGCCAGATTCATTCACGAGATAGCCCCGCCCGAGCGGGAGAAAGTAAGAGGCACTCCCATGGTAGTGACCGTGTACACCAAGCCCCAGTGCGTCCAGTGCAACATGACCTACCGCGCCCTCGACGCGAAGGGTATCAGCTACACCAAGGTTGATATCACCGAAGACGCTCAGGCCCTCGAAATGGTCAAGTCCCTCGGCTACATGCAGGCACCCGTCGTCATCGCAGGCGACGAGCACTGGTCCGGCTTCCAGCCCGACAAGATCAACGCTCTGGCAGCGTAACAACCCTGCCGAAACCCGTACAAACGGAAAATCGGCACGGAACCACACCGGCACACGAGAATAAGGAGTACAGATTGAGTACCGCCCTCACGCCCAACCCCGTCGACGAGCACGCAGAAATCCGGAAGATCCTTCTGGACGCACGCAACGCCTCCGAGGGTCGAGCGACCGAGGTTGAACTGGACGACACAGCGCCACTCATTGTGTACTTCTCCTCCATCTCCGGTAACACCCACAAGTTCGTGGAGAAGATCCGTGCCCGCCGCCTCCGCCTGCCGCTGCGCACCGGCGAAGACACCCTCATTCTTGATGAGCCGTTCGTGCTCATCGTCCCCACCTACGGCAAGCCTGAAGGCGCCGGTAACGTCCCCCCGCAGGTGGTTAAATTCCTGAACGTGGAGCAGAATCGCCACCACATGCTCGGTGTGATTGGCTCCGGCAACACCAACTTTGGTCCGCTCTTCGGTATCGCGGCAGACATTGTCGCCAAGAAGTGCGATGTGCCCGTGCTCTTCAAATTTGAGCTCATGGGCACCGATTCAGATGTAGAAAAAGTCAACGAAGGATTGGAAGCATTTTGGACGCAAAACTGCCCTCAGCACTAGAAACTCTCGGTGCAGGCCACAACGGCAAGAGCGTGCCCGAGAAGTTCAAGGGTATGAGCTACCACGAACTGAACGCGCTGCTGAACCTCTACGATGAGAACGGCCAGATTCAGTTCGATGCAGACCGCCAGGCGGCACGACAGTACTTCCTGCAGCACGTCAACAACAACACCGTCTTCTTCCACGACCTGGAAGAGAAGATTGAGTACCTGATCGAGAACCAGTACTACGAGCCGGAACTCTTCGACAAGTACAACTTCCAGTTCATTAAGAACCTGTTCAAGCGCGCCTACGCCGTGAAGTTCCGCTTCCCGACCTTCCTGGGTGCCTTCAAGTTCTACACCTCCTACGCGCTCAAGACCTTCGACGGTCAGCGCTACCTGGAGCGTTTTGAAGACCGCGTCTGCATGGTCGCACTGCTGCTGGCAGAAGGCAACGAGAAGCTCGCCGAAGACATCGTCGACGAGATCATCTCCGGCCGTTTCCAGCCGGCAACCCCGACCTTCCTCAACGCAGGTAAGAAGCAGCGCGGCGAGCTCGTCTCCTGCTTCCTGCTGCGCATGGAAGACAACATGGAGTCCATCGGCCGCTCCATCAACTCTGCACTGCAGCTCTCCAAGCGCGGCGGCGGCGTGGCATTCGCCCTGACCAACCTGCGCGAGTCCGGTGCGCCCATTAAGAAGATTGAGAACCAGTCCTCGGGCGTTATCCCCGTCATGAAGCTGCTGGAAGACGCCTTCTCCTACGCAAACCAGCTCGGCGCACGTCAGGGTGCCGGTGCCGTCTACCTGCACGCACACCACCCCGACATCTACGCATTCCTGGACACCAAGCGTGAGAACGCTGACGAGAAGATCCGCATCAAGACCCTCTCCCTGGGCGTTGTCATCCCCGACATCACCTTCGAGCTGGCGAAGAAGAACGAGGACATGTACCTCTTCTCCCCGTACGATGTGGAACGCATCTACGGCGTGCCCTTCTCCGACATCAACGTCTCCGAGAAGTACTACGAGATGGTCGACGATGCACGCATCACCAAGACCAAGATCAACGCGCGTGAGTTCTTCCAGACCATCGCAGAGATCCAGTTCGAGTCCGGCTACCCGTACGTGATGTTCGAAGACACCGTCAACCGCGCGAACCCCATCGCCGGTAAGGTCATCATGTCCAACCTGTGCTCCGAGATCCTGCAGGTTTCTGAGCCGTCCACCTACCACGCTGACCTCGGCTACGAGACCGTCGGTAAGGACATCTCCTGCAACCTCGGTTCGCTGAACATTGCACTGACCATGGACGGCGACGACTTCGGCAAGACCGTGGAAACCGCGATTCGTTCGCTGACCTCCGTCTCCGACCAGTCTGACATCCGCTCCGTACCCTCCATCGAGCGCGGCAACGGCATGAGCCACGCCGTGGGTCTGGGCCAGATGAACCTGCACGGCTACCTGGCACGCGAGCACGTCTACTACGGTTCCGAAGAAGCACTGGACTTCACCAACATGTACTTCTACACCGTCGCCTACCACGCAATCCGCGCCTCCATGCAGATTGCTAAGGAACGCGGCCAGCGTTTCGAGGGCTTCGAGAACTCGAAGTACGCATCCGGTGAGTTCTTCGCAAAGTACATTGAGAAGGAATGGGCACCGCAGACCGAGCGTACCCGCGAACTGTTCGCTAAGCACCACATCCCCACCCGTGAAGAGTGGATTCAGCTGGCTGCTGACGTGGCACAGTACGGCATGTACAACCAGAACCTGCAGGCTGTTCCGCCGACCGGCTCCATCTCCTACATCAACGGTTCGACCTCTTCGATTCACCCGATCGCTTCGAAGATTGAGATTCGCAAGGAAGGCAAGCTCGGCCGCGTCTACTACCCGGCACCGTACATGACCAACGAGAACCTGGAGTACTACCAGGACTCCTACGAAATTGGTTACGAGAAGATCATCGACACCTACGCTGTTGCAACCCAGCACGTGGACCAGGGCCTGTCGCTGACCCTCTTCTTCCGCGATACCGCAACCACTCGCGATATCAACCGCGCCCAGATTTACGCATGGCGTAAGGGCATCAAGACCATCTACTACATCCGTCTGCGTCAGATGGCTCTTGAGGGTACCGAGGTTGAAGGCTGCGTATCCTGCATGCTCTAGCCCGAATGCTGTGACGCATTCAGCCTGAGCTGGCACACTATAACTAAAGACTGGAAGGGGCGGTTACGGTAAACACGCAAACCGCCTGCGCGACTGGCTGGCCGCGCGTGGCACCGTAACCGCCCCTTAAGAATCGGAGAATTACTAATGAGCGAAAAGGTGAAGCTCGTCGACCACGTGGTCGAGGCTATCAACTGGAACCGTATTGAGGACGAGAAGGACCTTGAGGTTTGGGATCGTCTGACCGGTAACTTCTGGCTGCCGGAGAAGGTGCCGCTGAGCAACGACGTGCCCTCCTGGAAGACCCTGACCGAGGAAGAGAAGCAGCTGACCATGCGCGTCTTCACCGGTCTGACCCTGCTGGACACCATCCAGGGTACTGTCGGTGCTGTGTCCCTGCTGCCGGACGCTGTGACCGCGCACGAAGAGGCCGTGTACACCAACATTGCGTTCATGGAATCCGTGCACGCAAAGTCGTACTCCTCGATCTTCTCGACCCTCGCCTCCACCAAGGAGATTGACGAGGCGTTCCGCTGGGCTGCTGAGAATGAGCACCTGCAGAAGAAGGCGAAGATTGTTCTGTCCTACTACACCGGTGACGACCCGCTGAAGAAGAAGGTTGCCTCCACTCTGCTGGAGTCCTTCCTGTTCTACTCGGGCTTCTACCTGCCCATGTACTGGTCTTCGCACGCGAAGCTGACTAACACCGCTGACCTGATTCGTCTGATTATTCGTGACGAGGCAGTGCACGGCTACTACATTGGCTACAAGTTCCAGCGTGGCCTGGCGAAGGAGTCCGCGGAGCGTCAGGCAGAGCTGAAGGAGTACACCTTCAACCTGCTGTACGAACTGTACGAGAACGAGGTGGCGTACACCCACTCCCTGTATGACGGTGTGGGTTGGAGCGAGGACGTGAAGAAGTTCCTGCACTACAACGCTAACAAGGCTCTGATGAACCTGGGCTACGAGCCGATGTTCCCGGCGACCGTGACTAACGTGTCCCCGGCGATCCTGTCGGCACTGTCCCCGAACGCTGATGAGAACCACGACTTCTTCTCCGGTTCCGGCTCTTCCTACGTGATTGGTAAGGCTGTGAACACCGAGGACGAGGACTGGGACTTCTAAGGGGAATCATGAATAAGCATATTGAGACCCCTGAAGACCCAGTAGGGCCAAAGACCCAGCGTCCTGAAGTAGAGAATTCGTTGACTGCCCGCACCCTTAAGAAGATGGAGAAGTCCAGCGATGATCGTATGGACGGACTAATAAATCGGCTGAGTAACTGCTGGAAACAAGCAGGAGAAGCTCCGGATCGCATGCGTTTTGTGGCATATATAGCAACGCTGCTTCTTGTAGTTTTGATATTTGCCAATTACATTTTCTTATCAAAACAAGAGCGAGAGCTTTATGGGGCTGACATACAAGCTCAGTTCAAGAAGACCTTTAACTGGATATTTGCTCTATTTGCATGTGCAATTATGCTTGTAGGTGGTGCGTGGTACGTGACTCATCGATTTGATCAGCCATGTGACCGACCTGCACCCATTCAGGATAAGTCTAATCGCTAGTATCGCGTCGGTTGCTGATATCTCTACAGGAGAGCTTCTAGATAGCTGAAGTGGCGATGTCACTTCCACTGTTACGCGCAAAGAAGGTGCCCCACTTGATGAAATCGAGTGGGGCACCTTCTTCGTGCGACGTTCGTTTACTGCTATTTGTGTGTTTCTGACGATGGCGGATGCATACGTGGCTGAAGTGTGCGAGAATGAGGGGACAGAAAGGAGATGCAACATGACTACTTTGACCGCTGAACAGCGAGCAAGGAACCTTTTGCAGAATTACCCTGACATGTTTCCTATTGACCCCTTCCAAATAGCTCGGGATCTAGGTATTGAAATTCGATACCTCTCTAACCCTGGACATAATGTTTCAGGAACGATTTCTCGAGAGAATGCAAATTCACCCGTTATTGTGGGTGTAAATTCTAATGATGCTATTACTCGTCAGCGCTTTACGATTGCTCATGAGTTGGGTCATTACACAAAACTTAAAGAAGAAGGGAAGATTGATAGCCGCCTGGGATTTGTTGAGTATCGTAATGAGCTTTCATCTCAAGGCAATGACCCTGTTGAAATTGATGCGAATCAATTTGCTGCTGAACTATTAATGCCTGAACACTGGATTAGGCATTGGAATGAAAGTGGCATTGGTTTTAAAGTTATACAGAAAACTCTTAATGTATCCGAAATTGCATTAAAGAATCGCTTTGAGACTTTGGGATTGGTGTAGTTGTTTGGCGATGGAGGGTACTGAGTATCTAGATAATAATTCACAGAGTCCACTAGGCAAAGGTGAATCGGAAACAGAAAGAGCGATTGAAGTTGCCAATAGTGGTAGTGTTTCTGATGTTGGAATAGAAAGCACATCTAAGCTTAAGGACTTGCAGGAGAAAGAGGATGAAAGAGACCTCAAGATTCGGAAGTTGGAGCATGAAAATAAAAAACTAGATATTGAAAATAAAAGGCTGGAACTTGAGAATGAACAATTTGAGGCAAATAAAAAAGAGCGCCAAAAAATGTCATTATGGGTCAAATGGGCTGTCTCGCTTGTTCTAGCACTTAGCGTGATTGGTATATTTACCTACTTATTGCTGTCGTTTTTTAAGAAAGAGCAAATGCCAGATTCGGCAGTTTTGATAACTTGGCTGTCTTCAACTGTCGTTGAGGTTATTGGAATTATGTACGTCATAGCACGGTATCTATTTCCTCAGTCAGGAATAGGTGAGGAGACTGGGAAATCTTCATCTGCAAAGAAAAATAAATAGCATAATTTATAAATTGTATGTAGAGCCCCCGCCTGTCCACTGTGGATGCGCGGGGGTTCCGCCGTTTAACTGGGTGAGGAACGGGGGAGAGACGACAGAGAGATAGCGGAGAAACAGGGGGGTAGGAGCTGTTTTTCTGGCTCCGATTGCCGGAATTTTTACCTTCACCCCGTAGCATAAAAAATTATTGATATATCGGGGTGCGGGGCGTACTCTGATACGACTAATTATCAACGCAGATTTGAAAGGAACATCATGCGTTCAGTTGTTATGGAAGCCCCCGGCAAGGTCGTCGTCAACGAAGTCGACAAGCCGACCCTCCTCGAACCCACCGACGCCATCATCAAGCTCGCAGCATCCTGCATCTGCGGCTCCGACCTGTGGCCCTACCGCGGCGCACAGCCCGTCGACCACCGGGCAATGGGGCACGAATACATCGGCGAGGTCGTAGAAGTTGGCTCCGAGGTCACCACCGTAGCCCCCGGCGACTTCGTCGTAGGCTCCTTCTGCATCTCCTGCGGCGAATGCGAAACCTGCACCGCAGGCTACCCCTCCCGCTGCCTCAAGGCCATCGCGGCAGGCGACGCCTTCATCGGCGCACGCTCCAACGGCACCCAGGCAGAATACGCTCGCGTACCCTTCGCAGACGGCACCCTCGTCAAGACCCCCGCAACCCCCACCGAAGAGCAGATTCCGCACCTGATGGCGGCATCCGACGTGCTCGGCACCGGCTGGTACGCGGCAGACGCAGCGCAGGCAGGCCCCGGCAAGACCATCGTCGTTGTTGGCGATGGCGCGGTCGGCCTGAGCGCAGTCATCGGTGCCAAGCAGCTCGGCGCGGAGAAGATCATCATCATGTCCCGCAACCCCGAACGTCAGGCACTCGCTAAGGCATTCGGTGCAACCCACATCGTGGAAGAGCGCGGCGAAGAAGGTATCGCCAAGGTCATGGAGCTCACCGACGGCGTGGGCGCACACGGCGTTGCGGAGGCTGTTGGCACCCAGCAGTCTTTCGACCAGGCTCTCGGCTGCGTACGCCACGGCGGCTACATCGGCTTCGTGGGTGTACCGCACGACAGCTCCATCGGCACCGATAAGCTCTTCGGCAAGCAGGTTCACCTGGAAGGTGGCCCCGCCCCCGTACGCAAGTACCTGCCGACCCTCATCGACCTGATTTACAAGGGCGAAATTGAGCCCGGCCGCGTCTTCGACCTGGTTCTGCCCATCGACGAGGCGGCTAAGGGTTACGAGGCAATGGACCAGCGTACCGCCACCAAGGTTCTGCTGACCATGCCGTAATAGCCTGCTGTAGCGCCGGTTCCTATACCGGGTCCTGTACCGGCAGCCCAGCGTGTATGCGCTACTAATCCCCGCACCGACCCTGCCGCTCCACGTGAGCGTAGGGTGCCGGTTGCGGGGATTAGTGCATTAAAAATTGGGTTTATTTGCCACCTTCCGGCGAGGTGAGGGACAAATGAGTGAGCCAAGGCATAGAATAAAAGAGCATGATTCGTACAACTCGAAGGATGACAATGACGAAGAAGCCTTTCCCTTCCGACCTCGAAATCGCACTTGCCGCCGATCTTTGGCCTATTAACAAGATCGCAGCAGACAACGGCATCAGCGAAGATCGCCTTGAACCCTACGGCAAGTATGTCGCTAAGGTCCTCCTCGACGAAACCACCAACGCAGAGACCGCCCGCAAGCGCGGCTCTAAGTACATCGTGGTTACCGCAGTCACCCCCACCCCGCTCGGTGAAGGTAAGACCGCAACTTCCGTCTCCCTCGCACAGGGCTTCGCACAGACCGGCCGCAAGGCAATCCTGGCTCTGCGCCAGCCCGCAATGGGCCCGACCTTCGGCATCAAGGGCGGCGCAGCAGGCGGCGGCTACTCCCAGATCGTTCCCATGGAGAAGCTGAACCTGCACCTGACCGGCGACTTCCACGCCGTCACCGCAGCGCACAACCTGCTTGCCGCCATGATCGACAACCACCTGCACCACGGCAACGAGCTACGCATCGACCCGCGCGCAATCGAGTGGCGCCGCGTTATCGACATGAACGACCGCTCCCTGCGCAACATCGTCGTGGGCCTGGGCGAACGCATGGACGGCGTGGTCCGCGAGACCGGTTTTGACATCACCAGCGCCTCCGAAATCATGGTGATTCTCTCGCTGGCAACCTCCTTCAAGGACCTGCGTGAGCGCCTGGCAAAGATCGTGATCGGCCTGAACTACGACGGCGAGCCCGTCACCGCAGCCGACCTGAAGGCTGACGGCGCAATGTCCGTCATCCTGGCAGACGCTATCAACCCGAACCTGCTGCAGACCCTGGAGCACACCCCCGCACTGATTCACGCGGGCCCCTTCGGCAACATCGCAACCGGTAACTCCTCCGTGGTCGCCGACTACGTTGGCCTGGAGTACTCCGACTACGTGATTACCGAGGCTGGCTTCGGTGCCGATATGGGTGCGGAGCGTTTCTTCAACGTCAAGTGCCGCGTCTCCGGCCTGAAGCCGGACGCAGCAGTGCTCGTCGTGACCGTGCGCTCCCTGAAGTCCCACTCCGGCCTGTACAAGATCGTTCCGGGCAAGCCCCTGCCCGAAGGCATGCTGCAGGAAAGCCCCTCCGACGTGGAGAAGGGCGCAGAGAACCTGAAGAAGCACATCGAGATCGTGCGCAACTTCGGTGTTCAGCCGGTCGTGGCAATCAACGCGTTCCCGACCGACTTCGAGTCCGAGCACGAGACCATCCGCCGTATCGCTGAGGAAGCTGGCGCTCGCGTCGCTATCCACCGCGGTGTGGCTGAGGGCGGTAAGGGCACCACCGACCTGGCAGACGTGGTTGCTGAGGCATGTGACGACGTTTCGGATCTGAAGTACACCTACGATCTTGAGGACTCCATCGAGACCAAGATTGAGAAGGTTGCGACCAAGGTCTACGGCGCGGACGGCATTTCGATTGCTCCCGCCGCCGCTAAGCAGCTGAAGCGTTTCGCTGAGCTGGGCTACTCGCACCTGCCCGTGGTCATCGCGAAGACCCATCTGTCCATCTCTTCGGATGCAACTCTGAAGGGTGCACCGACCGGTTGGACCCTGCCCGTGCGCGAGGTTCGCCTGGCTGCCGGCGCTGGCTACGTCTACGCTATCTGCGGCACCATGCGCACCATGCCGGGCCTGAGCAAGAGCCCCGCAGCTGAGCGCATCGGCTTCGATGAGAACGGCGTGATGGTCGGCCTGTCCTAAGGCTTGTCCTAAAGCGGCTGTTCTAGCTGATTTATAGCTAGTGGAGGCGGCGCTCCTTCCCCACAGCGGGGGAGGGGCGCCGCTTTTATTGTTTCCTACGGGGCTCTCTGTAGTGATTATGAGGGGAAGTAGAGTACCTGAAAACGGGGGAATGAAGGATTCTGAAACCCCTAGTGGAGGGGTATCTCAACCTGTTATTGAGGGTTCTGGAGCGTCTGTTTTGAGGGTGGAATTGGTATGTGCTGGTCAATAATTGGGCTCTATGTATGCTTGAAGGTCAGGTTTTATTAAACAATCTATAGAGGTTGATTTTTAACCCGCTTATCACCTTGCATTTTGTGAAAATATAGTACTGACTAGGTATTTTGCTTTTTCGGGGCGGGTTCATTGAGTGCACTTAGTGAACCTAGTGGGGGGTGTGATGTTATTGTTTTGTAATAAAACCTCTACTTTAGGGGGTACCTACAGGGGCAAAACAGACCAATTGATTTTGCCCTCGCGCGAATAATCGTGCAGATTTTGAACGGTGAGCGGTACATTTTTTCCGGTTAATGAAGTTGCAAGTACTTGAAGATACTTTCACCTTAACCCTCTACTTCCGCGGAATACCGGGCTAAAACCGGGTATTGAACCTTTGGGATTGCCGAGTGTGAAGCTTAAGTTAAAGGTGCACCGAAGTGTCAAAAGAGGGAAAATTTAAAATTATTTTGGGTGAAATAAGTCACACTAAAACTCGAAAAAAATGAAATTGGTACGTATGGATACCCTAAAAAACACCTGTTTTTATTACAGAATGATTACATTGAGGCGCGGGTCACTAAATCCGGCTCTCCGTACCAAATTGGGCGGTAAAACAGCCCCCAAAAAGTTCGCTACTATGGAGTCATCAAGTAATCGTGAGATTTCCAAAGTCCTCGGGTTGCTTGTGTTTGAGTGAGTGATAGATACCCCTGGGTGTCATGAGAAGCGACTGTGTATCGATGCGCAGTCGCTTCTCTGTTTAACTTTTGAATTTCAGTGGAACCTCAGCCGGGCGGAATCCAGCCGGAACCTAATCCGTACCGAGCATGCTCCAGAATCTGTTCCCTGTGCATCCCGCACACATGCAACCCGTACATGTATCCCGCGCGTTCAACGCCGAATGCGCTGATAGGGGAGCAAACCGCATAGGTGCCTGCTGTGCGGTCACAACCCCTACACTGGAACTATGACTACTTACCCCGAACCCACCCTCATCTTTGAGAACCCCGAACTGACTGTCCGTGCGTTCAGCGTCTCCGAGATGGACAATAGCGTTTACCTCATCACCATGCGCGCCACCGGCGAGCAGGTACTCATTGATCCCGCAGACGACGCAGAAGAACTCTACGCTTTCACTCTCGACGCGCTCTTGAACGACTGCCCGCAGCTCGAACTGGCAGATGGTGAAGAACGCCGCGTGCGCGTCATGGAGAAGGAAGAGGACTTCAACTCCATCAGGCCCCGCGCTATTGGTCTGACCGGCATTCTGATTACTCACGGCCACTGGGACCACATCCGCGCTATTAAGGAGCTCGATCACCTCACCGGTGCCGTGACCTCCGCGGGTGCAGCTGACGCTGCTGAGATTAAGGAACTGGAAGACTACACCGTCGAAGAAGAACTGACCGGCGGCGAAAGCTTCGACTTCTACCTCTCTGACACTGTCATCCGCGCCCTGCACGTGCCCGGACACACTCCCGGATCCATCGTCTATACCCTCGAAACCACCTGGGAAGACGGCACCCCCGCAACCCTGCTGTTCACCGGCGACACCCTCTTCCCCGGCGGCGTGGGCAAGACTGACTCCCCGCAGCAGTTCGGCGAGCTCTTCTCCAACGTGCTCGAAAAGCTCTTCGGCGGCTTCGAAGACGACGCCATCGTACTGCCCGGCCACGGCCGCTCCACCACCCTCGGTGACGAGCGCCCCCACCTGGAAGAGTGGGGAACCCGCGGCTGGTAAACCGCGCCTGACAGCCCACCTCATATAAGTACTGCACCCTCATGCCTTCACCGGCCGCATAATCCCGCTGGTGAAAGGCGTGAGGGTGTAGAATTTAAGTTCGAAGATAAGACGAAAGGATTTTCGATGACACCCCGCCCGGCACACGGTAGCACCGCACTCAAAGCGAACGATCTGACCAGTATCCGGGTTCAGGGTGCCCGCGAAAACAACCTCAAGAACGTAGACCTCACCATTCCGCGTGATGCGATGGTCGTCTTCACCGGCCTCTCCGGCTCCGGTAAATCCTCCCTCGCCTTCGACACCATCTTCGCGGAAGGTCAGCGCCGCTACGTCGAGTCGCTGTCCTCCTACGCGCGTATGTTCCTCGGACAGGTCGACAAGCCCGACGTAGACTTCATCGAGGGCCTCTCCCCGGCGGTGTCTATCGACCAGAAATCCACCTCCAAAAACCCGCGCTCAACCGTCGGTACCATCACCGAAATCTACGACTACATGCGTCTGCTCTGGGCACGAATCGGCCACCCGCACTGCCCCGAATGCGGCGAAGAAATCACCCAGCAGACCCCGCAGCAGATCGTGGACATTCTGCAGGAGTACCCCGAACGCACCCGCCTGCAGATCCTCGCACCCGTCGTCAGCGCACGTAAGGGCGAGTTTGTAGACCTCTTCAAGGACCTGCTGACCCAGGGCTACTCGCGTGCCCGCGTGGACGGCGAAACCGTGCAGCTCTCCGACCCGCCCAAGCTCGCCAAGCAGTACAAGCACACCATTGAGGTGGTCGTCGACCGCATCGTCATTAAGGACGGTATTCACCAGCGCCTGACCGACTCCATCGAAACCGCGCTCAAGCTCGCCGACGGCCGCGTGCTCATCGACTTCGTGGACCGCGAGCAGGACGACCCCGAACGCACCCGCTCCTTCAGCGAAAACCTCGCCTGCCCCAACAACCACCCGCTGCAGATCGACACCATCGAGCCGCGCGCCTTCTCCTTCAACTCGCCGTTCGGCGCATGTAGCGCCTGCGACGGCATCGGCTCGCGCCTGGAAGTAGACACCGAACTGCTCGTACCCAACCCCGACCTGACCCTCGGCGAGGGCGCTATCGCCCCCTGGTCGCAGGGCAAAGCAACCACCGAATACTGGCTGCGCCTGCTCGCAGGCCTGGGGGAGGAGCTCGGCTTCGACCTGAACACCCCCTTCAAGGACCTACCCGCCAAGACCCGCGCCGCCATTCTGGACGGCAAGGACTACAAGGTTGAGGTGTCCTACCGCAACCGATTCGGCCGCGAACGCCGCTACACCTCCGGATTCGAAGGCGTGAAGGCGTACATCAAGCGCAAGCACGAAGAAACCGAATCGGACTTCGCCCGCGACCGCTACGAACAGTACATGCGCCAGGTTGCCTGCCCCTCCTGCGGTGGCGCGCGCCTGAACCCGACCATCCTCGGCGTGAAGGTCGGCGGCCAGTCCATCGCAGACATCACCGACCTGTCCCTGGCTGACGCGCTCGCCTTCGTGCGTAGCCTGCAGCTCAGCGCCCGCGAAGCCAAGATTGGCGAGCAGGTCCTCAAGGAAATTGACGCGCGCCTGCAGTTCCTGCTGGACGTGGGTCTGGATTACCTGACCCTCTCACGCTCCGCCGGTACGCTCTCCGGCGGTGAGGCGCAGCGCATCCGCCTCGCAACCCAGATTGGTTCGGGCCTGGTCGGCGTGCTCTACGTGCTCGACGAGCCCTCCATCGGTCTGCACCAGCGCGATAACCGCCGCCTCATCGAAACCCTCACCAAGCTGCGCGACATGGGCAACACGCTTATCGTGGTTGAGCACGACGAAGACACCATGCGCGAAGCCGACTGGATCGTGGACGTAGGACCCGGCGCCGGCGAGCACGGCGGCGAAATCGTGCACTCCGGCAGCTTTGAGGAGCTGCTGAAGAACACCAAGTCCATTACCGGCGACTACATGGCTGGCCGCCGCAGCATTGAGGTGCCCGCATCCCGCCGCCCCGTGGACAAGGAACGCCAGCTGACCGTGCGCGGCGCCCGCGAAAACAACCTCAAGAACGTGACCGTGTCCTTCCCGCTGGGCGTGTTCACCGCGGTGACCGGCGTGTCCGGCTCGGGTAAATCCACCCTCGTCAACGACATTCTGTACACCTCGCTGGCGAACAAGCTCAACGGCGCCAAGCAGGTACCCGGCCGCCACAAGAGCATCGACGGCCTGGAACACCTGGACAAGGTCATTCACGTGGACCAGTCGCCCATCGGTCGTACCCCGCGCTCGAACCCCGCCACCTACACCGGCGTGTTCGACCACATCCGCAAGCTGTTCGCAGAGACCAGCGAAGCGAAAATGCGCGGCTACACCCCGGGTCGATTCTCCTTCAACGTCAAAGGCGGCCGCTGCGAGGACTGCTCCGGCGACGGCACCCTGAAGATTGAAATGAACTTCCTGCCGGACGTGTACGTGCCCTGCGAAACCTGCCACGGCAAGCGCTACAACCGCGAAACCCTCGAAGTGCACTACAAGGGCAAGACCATCGCCGACGTACTCGAAATGCCCGTGGAAGAAGCCGCAGAGTTCTTCGCCGCATTCACCCCGATTGCGCGCCACCTGAACACTCTCGTGGACGTGGGCCTGGGCTACATTCGCCTGGGCCAGCCCGCAACCACCCTCTCCGGCGGTGAAGCGCAGCGCGTGAAGCTCGCAACCGAACTGCAGAAGCGCTCCAACGGCCGCTCCATCTACGTGCTGGACGAGCCGACCACCGGCCTGCACTTTGAAGACATCCGCAAGCTGCTCGCCGTGCTGCAATCGCTGGTCGACAAGGGCAATAGCGTCATCACCATCGAGCACAACCTGGACGTGGTCAAGTGCGCCGACTGGATCATCGACATGGGCCCCGAAGGCGGTAGCGGCGGCGGCACCGTCATCGCCGAAGGCACCCCGGAACAGGTGGCTCAGGTAAAGGGCTCGCACACCGGCGCGTTCCTTGCCGAAATCCTGAACTAGCCGAGATCCTGAACTAGTCAAAAATTTGCCCTAGAGGAAACCTACGTGACTGATACTCAAGGAACCGAATCTGCCCGGGGAGCTCAGGCAACCCGTGGCGCTGTGAACCGTGGTGCCGTGAATCGTGGCGTCGTGAACCGGGGCGCCGTGACCACCCTGGACCGGGCGCGGCACATCCTGCACACTCAGCTCGAGGCGGACTTCTGCCAGGCGCCCGGCTCGATTAGCCGCGCCCTTCAAGAGCTACGCGACTACCCGGAAGCCGAGAGCCTGCCGCTACTCGCCACCGTACAGCCTCCCTCCGAGAAGATGGGTGCCGCACGCCGCCGCAACGACGACATCTGGGAGCTACGCGTCGCCAACTACGCGAGCGTAGGCATTCTCTGCGCCAAGCATCCGCGCGTACTCGAAAAGGCCATCGACTACATGCTCGGCGACCAGTCGAACTGGCTGGGCGACTATGCACAGCTTCGCCAGCTCAACGAACTGCTCACCCCCTACACCCAGCAGGTCAGCGGCACGAGCATCTACTACACGCCCGGCCGCGCCCTGCTGAACTCGGTCGTACCCGAGGGCGTGCAGGCGCAGGAGGTCAAGTGCGCCGTGCCCGGTGTGGGCATGATGCGCCGCGTCGACCCCGCCGAGCTGAAGGCGGCACTGCTTGCCGAAATCACCGGCGAGCGCACTATTCGCAGGGAGGCGAACGCCTCCGCGGGGGCGCTTGAGGTTGCCCCGGAGGATACGGAAGCGCGCGTAACCCGCCTGCGCGTGGACCTGCTGAGCGAAGAGCAGATCGAGTCGTTCCGCGGGGATAAACGCTACTCGAACGCGCTGGGCTTTAGCACGACCCGCCCGGATGTGCTGGTTCTGGCCGCCTACGCTGTAGACGGCGCCGGTGACACCGAAGGTGCCGGCATCCCCGCAAATGCCGACCCGGTAGCCATGGTGGGTATGAGCGATGATTCGCCGATTATGCGCCAGATCGGTATTGATGTGCTGCCCGCCTTCCGCGGTGCGGGTATTGCGAGTGCCCTGGTGCGTGATGCGGCACGCCTGACCCTGGCGGAAGGGTACCTGCCGTTCTACGGTACGAGCCCGTCGCACATGCTGTCGCAGCGGGTTGCGTTGAACGCGGGGCTGGTGCCGACCTGGTGGGAGTACGTTTCCACCAGCATGAACGACCTGCCCATGGACTAGAATTGCCCGCGCTGGGTATAACGGACAATAGGTACGCAGCATGTGCGCAAGGCCCCCGAGATTCTGCATCTCGGGGGCCTTTTATGTACTGAGTTTCGCGTGCTAGTTTCGCGGGGGGGGGGGAGGGAGAGAACCTTGACCGATTACAGCCCCGCGCCGTTGCTGGCAATCACCTCGCGGTACCAGTGGAAGGACTTCTTGCGGTAACGCGCCAGGGTGCCGGTGCCGTCGTCGTTGCGGTCCACGTAGATGAACCCGTAGCGCTTGGACATCTGCGCGGTGGAGGCGCTAATCATATCGATGCAACCCCAGGTGGTGTAGCCGAGCACGTTCACGCCGTCCTCAATCGCCTCGCGTACCGCGTGCAGGTGCTGGCGCAGGTAGTCGATGCGGTAATCATCTTCCACGGCGAGCTCGCCGTTCACCTCGACCAGTTCGTCGCGGGCGCCCAGGCCGTTCTCCACGATGAATAGCGGCTTCTGCCAGCGGTCCCAATACTGGTTGAGGACCACGCGCAGGCCGGTCGGGTCAATCTGCCAGCCCCATTCGCTGGCGGGTAGGGTCGGGTTCACCACGCCGCCGAGGATGTTGCCTTCGCCGCGCTCGCCTCGCGCCGGGTCGCCGGTCGCGCAGGTGGACATGTAGTAGCTGAACGACACGAAATCCACGGTGTTCTTCAGGTCCTCGCGGTCCTGCTCGGTGATGTTCAGTTCCACGCCCTTCTCACGCAGGGCACGCAGGAAGTAGCCGGGGTATGCGCCGCGCACGTGCACGTCACCGAACGCGAAGTTCGCCTGTTCCGTCTGCATGGCGGCGAGTACGTCGGCGGGGTCGGGGGTGAGCGGGTAGGTGGGCATGGCAAGAATCATGCAGCCGACCTGGGCGCCGGGTGCCAGTTCGCGTGCCGCAGCGGTGGCGCGTGCGGAGGCGACCAGCTCGTGGTGCATCGCCTGGTACAGGTCTGCGTCGCTGAGCTGATCCGCCGGGGTGTTGATGCCGCCGGACATGAACGGCAGGTGCAGCATGGAGTTGATTTCGTTGAAGGTCAGCCAGTACTTCACGCGCTTGCCGTAGCGGGCGAATACGGTGCGGGCGTAGCGTTCGTAGAAGCCGATGAGTTCGCGGCTGGTCCAGCCGTTGTACTGCTCCACCAGGTGCAGCGGGGTTTCGTAGTGGCTGAGGGTGATGAGCGGTTCCATGCCGTGCTTTTCGAGCTCGTCGAGCACGCGGTCGTAGAAGGCGAGGCCCGCCTCGTTCGGGGTTTCTTCGTCGCCGCGGGGGAAGATACGCGACCAGGCGATGGAGAAACGGAAGACATTAAAACCCATCTCCGCGAGCAGGGCGATGTCTTCGCGGTAGCGGTGGTAGAAGTCGATGCCTTCCAGCTTGAGGTTGTCCTCGGTGGGTTCGGCGGTGCGCGGGTACAGGCCGCCGGCGGGCAGCACATCCTGCAGGCTGGGGCCCTTGCCGTCTTCGTTCCAGGCGCCTTCGAACTGGTTGGCGGCGGTGGCGCCTCCGAAGAGGAAACCGGCGGGGAACGCGCCGAGCGGCTGCGGCTCGGTCAGTGCCGGGCTGTTACCGGGCAGGTTGGTGGTCTGGGCGGTGATGTGCTGGTCCTGATGCATGGCGTCCTCCAAGGTGCTGTGGGTCTTTCTTCTACCCTAACGGAGGGGATGGGGGAATACTAGGTTTTGCGCTGTTTGGGACGCTATCGGGCATGCGAAAGCCCGGTGTTCTCACACGAAAATTCACGTGAGAACACCGGGCTTTCTACAGCGCTTTTACGCTGAGCTAGGTCGCCGCGGGGCCTGTGCTACTAGTTGGCGAAGCCGAGTGCGAACAGCCACGCGGTACCGACCGCACCCCAGATGACGAGGTTCACGATAGCCGCCATGAAGCCGATCTTGAACCATTCGCCCACGCTGAAGTAGCCGGAACCGTAGTACACGCCCGCCGGGCCGGAGGCGTAGTGGGTGATGCCGCCAATCAGGTTGCCCATGAAGCCGAGGAACAGCGCCGCGAACATCGGCGGAACACCGGCAGCTACCGCCGCACCGAGGAACACGGCGTACAGTGCCACAACCTGCGCGGTGTTCGAAGCGAACATGTAGTGGATGAAGAAGTACGCCAGAACCAGGATCGCGAACGCCATGGGCCATGCCATGCCGCTGACGCTGTGCGCCGCCTGCTGACCGATCCAGTCGACGACCTTGAGCTTCTTCAGGTGGTCCGCCATGCCGACGAGCACGGCGAAGAAGATGAGGGTGGACCATGCGCTGGAGTTCTTCGCCATGTCCTTCCAGGTCAGGACCTTGGTCACCAGCAGAATTGCGATGCCGAAGAATGCGGCGCTGGTCGCGTCAATACCGATAGAAGTGCCGGTAATCCACAGGACCAGCAACATCACGAAGGTGCCGAGCATAATCCATTCCTTGGAGCTCATGGGGCCCATTTCGTGCAGTTCCTGGCGGGCGTGCTCGGGTGCGTCCGGGGTCTTCTTGATGGTCGGCGGGTAAATCTTCGACATGATCCACGGCATCACGATCAGCGCGGCAAGACCGGGAACGATAGCGGCGAGCGCCCACGTGCCCCAGTCGAGGTTGATGCCGCGGTCATGCGCGAACTTCTGCGCCAGCGGGTTGCCCGCCATTGCGGTCAGGAACATGGCGGAGGTGATGGTGTTGACCTGCGCCTCAGTCATGAGCAGGTAGGAGCCGAGCTTACGGCGTGATTCGGGGGTTTCGTTGGTGGAGCCGTTGACTTCGGAGAGGGAACGGATAATCGGGTAAATCACGCCACCGGCACGCGCAGTGTTGGAGGGGGTGGCGGGGGCGAGAACCAGGTCGGTGATTGCCATACCGTAGGATAGGCCGAGGGAGGACTTGCCGAGCGCACGCACGAACAGAAGTGCGATGCGCTTGCCCAGGCCGGTGATGAGGAAGCCGTCGGCGATGAAGAACGCGGCAACAATAATCCAGATGGAGGAGTTACCGAAGCCGGTCAGTGCCTCGTTTTTTGCCGCCATGGTGCCGGTAATCATTGCGGCGCCCAGGCCGACGAGCGCCACGGACGGGGTCGGTAGCGGCTGCAGGATCAGGCCGAGGATGGTGCCGACGAAGATGGCGAGCATGTGCATGCCGCGCGGGTCTACGCCTTCGGGGGCGGGAACGAACCAGATGGCGAGGGTCGCTGCGAGGATGATGGCAACGTGCAGGATCAGCTTGTTTCGCTGTTTGCGGGCTGCGCTCACCTCCTGGCCGTTCACCTCCGGATTGGATGCGGCAGCGGCTGCTGCTATGTTGGTGGACTGTGTCATGTCCGTACTCCTTATGAAACGTACAGTTTGGTCCGTGGCGGGTGGGCCGTCACGGTGTGCGCGTTTCTTCTGCGTTGTCATGCTGTGTTGTGTACTTATGGCAACGTGTGGGATGCCACGTAGTTTTTTAATCGTAATGGGTTGGATTCACGGAGTGAAGAAAATTGGCATAAAAAATGTGAATATAACCGGGCGTATCGGCGGCTGGGATTCTGCGGGGCGTCGGCGATGATTTTGCACAGATTCAGGGGGAATCGGTGTGAGGCGTCGCGGGGGAGTGCTGCCCCTGAGCTGCTTCCGGGCTGCCTCTGGGCTGCTCCTGGGTTGCTTCTGAGTTGCTTCCGCGTCGCTCCTGAGACGCCCCACCGACCAGGCACCGTAAGTGACGGGCGTAACCGTAAAATAGGAACGTGCAGATTATTCGAGAGACCGGCCCCGAATCCGGCGATATCCTCATTCACCATGACCAGACGGTGCAGATGCTCCGCGAGGTGGCAACCGGCAAGCGTGAAGCCACCTTGCGCATGTATCAGCCGAACCCGACGGTCGCGTTCGGCCGCCGTGACGAACTGAACCCCGGCTTCGCGGAGGCCTCCGCGGCGTGTGCCGAGCACGGCTTTGAGGTGCTGGTGCGCAAGGTCGGCGGGCACGCCGCTGCCTACCATCAAGGGTGCCTGGTCGTGGACCATTTTCAGCCCGCCTCCGACGCCCGCAGCGGCAACACCCTACGCTACGAACTCTTCGGTTCCATGTACGCGCAGGCGCTCCGCGAGGTTGGTGTGGATGCGCGCATGGGCGAGATCCCGGGGGAGTACTGCCCCGGCGAGTATTCGGTGCACGCGCAGCTTCCCGCCTCCGCAGGTGGCGGCCGCATTAAACTGGTCGGCACCGCCCAGCGTGTGGTGACCGGCGGCTGGTGGTTCAGCACCGGCATCGTGGTCTCTGATTCTGCGCCGCTGCGGGCGGTCACCGCGGATGTGTACCGTGCCCTCGGCATGGACCTGGACCCCACCACGGTTGGCGCGGCGCAGGACGCAAACCCTGCCCTGCTCATGGAAGACCTGGAAGACGCCATCGTTGAGGTGTACGCCCAAAACGGTTTTCACTAGGTTGTTTTATTTCTGACTTTTACCCCTAACCCACCCCGAACTATCCCCACCTGAAGCGAAGGAGCATCCATGCGTTGGGCACAGATTAAAGACTCGAAGGGCAGCCGCGCGGTCTGCTTCTTCGAAGAGACCGTGTACGAGCTTCCGGCGAAGCTCAGCCCGCTACTGAATTTCTACAGCCGGTTCCGCCTGAACTTTGGCGACCCGAAGAACGCCGTGGCGATCCTGAAGGAGAACGGCGCGACCGTCATGGGCCACGGCGAGGAATTGTGGAACTCCCTACCTTTTATTCGCCCGCTGGATAAGCCCGGCAAGATTGTGTGCGCCGGCCTGAACTACCGCGACCACGCCGCGGAAATGAACCTTGAGGTGCCCGAGCATCCGGCGCTGTTCGCGAAGTTCCCGAACGCGCTGATTGGCCCCGGCGAGCAGATTCGCATGCCCGCCGCCGACGGCACCGGCAGCACGAAGGTCGACTGGGAGGTTGAGCTGTGCCTGGTCGTGGGCGCTCGCCTGCGTAATGCCACGGAGGAGCAGGCACTTGAGGCTCTGATGGGGTACACGGTCATGAATGATGTGTCGGTGCGTGACTGGCAGGGTCGTTCTTCGGAGTGGTTCCAGGGTAAGAACTGGGATGCGATGACTCCGTTCGGTCCGGTGATTGTGAGCCCCGATGAGGTTGACCCGGTTGCCGGCCTGGAGCTGGTCTGTGAGGTGGATGGTGTGGTGCGTCAGCGCGGCACGACGGCGGATATGGTGTTCACTCCGGCGCAGCTGCTGTCCTATATTTCGCGGTTTATGACCCTGGAGCCGGGTGATCTGGTGGCGACGGGTACCCCGGCTGGGGTTGGCTTGTCGCTGCATCCGCGTCAGTGGTTGAAGCCGGGTCAGACGGTGCGCACCCGTATTGAGGGCATTGGTGAGCTGGTGAATGTCTGCTCGGAGGCGGGCGCGCTGTAGTTATCCGGTAGCTCTGTGAGCAACCATGAATGAACCCACCTGAACCCACGAAGGCGGGCGCGGCACCTGCTGTTGGGTGCACCGCAAGGCACCCAAAAATGAATACTTATGCACCCCGCATGTGTTTTTAAGGCATATGCGGGGTGTTTCTATGCTTTTCTAAAACTCCCGGTGGGTGGCTTGGAATTCTCGGAATGCGCAGCGAAGAGCGCCCAATGCAGGGGAGTGTGGCGCATGCATGGTTACACGCTGTCAAACACACAAAAACTTTAAACTTTGACCTAAATCTTAGGGTTTCAGGTGGGGTTTGTGGGTCTGCGGGAATGAAACGAGGGGTGTTCTGTGGGTGTGGCCCCTGCTTGAAGGCTGCTGATTTTGTGTATAGAAGCCCCTGTTTCAGTGATTGAGACCATATCCACCCCTGGTGAAGAATCCCAAATTGTGGGCACGTGTGAGAAATTCAACAGGATATTTTGGCGCGTCATTCCGGGAACTTTGTGATTGAAGGTTTAGTTTCCCGTGCGCAATTTTCGTTTCTCTAAAGTTACCCTCGCTTGACTAGGAGTAAAGCCTGAACACTGCGGTGCAAATTCCGAAAACCTGAACATCTATCAATGCACGCAGATGTAAAGAAATATGAGTCTAAACCTGAACCTTTATCAAAAAATCGGTGCCCAAAATCACAAACTCGTTTTGCGTTCACCCAAAAGACTATGTAGGGTATGGGGATTATCTGAGAGTTTCCTGAGAATTCCTGCCAGAAGATCAGGACCCACCCGGGCACGCCCTCAGATGCATATTTCACTCACGTCCGTGTTTGTTCATACAAACGCACTCACTCAAACAAGCCGACACGAACGGAAGAAAAACATATGACCGCAACTGCATTCAAAAACCCGGCACAGCGCCCGGCAAACCGCCGCCGTGCCACCATCGCTGCCTCCGCAGCACTGGCAACCGTCATCACCGGCGTGAACCTCCCCGCGACCTTCGGTGCAACCGCCTCCACCCGCAACGTAGCCGGTACCACCTGCGTCGACGCAGGCTACCGCACCGTGCCGACCCTCGCGAACATCACCAACGTCGCACCCGGCCCGACCTGCTACTGGACCCCCGACCAGCAGGCTCAGACCATCGACACTCTCGCACCGGTCAACTCCTCCCTCACCAAGGCGCAGCTGACCACCACCGAGAACACCTCGCCCCTGAGCGGCAAGCTCGCCAGCGACTCCTTCGCAGCGCAGAAGCTTACCGGCACCGAAGCCGTCGCAGCCAACAGTAGCGAAATCAGCCGCACCTTCCTCGAATACACCGGCGATGCGGGTAACCACCCCGTCACCACCGCCATCAACGCCGGCACTGTGAAGAAGGACCGCGCCCAGACCGTTGGCGGCCACGAGAATATCCCGACCCTCGCCGTGAACTCCGCGAATCCGCACCAGGAGTACGTCGAGGTCGTCTCCCGCGACAACCGTGTCAACGCCAACGCGGAGAACAAGCGCATCCTCACCGGCGGCGTCCCGATCCCGAAGTGGCTTGCCGAGGACCACGGCCTCTCCGGCGACCAGTCCGTCGCCCTCTATGACGAGGCGACCGGCATCTGGCGCTCCTACTTCAAGTTCGTCAAGGATGCAGACGCACAGACCTACACCAGCACCGCCCGCGTGCAGGTAGGTGGCGGCAACGCGTCCACCCCCAAGAGCGCCAAGATTCAGTACGACAACGTTGGCCGCGGCAACGCAGGCCAGACCGTCACCATCAAGGCGCCCGTCAGCATTGACGTGAAGTCCGGCAACGCCCGCACCTCCTACCCGATTGCTCGCGGTGCGAAGTTCCGCCTGGCGAAGAACGTGCCCGGCGCGTCCATCAACGAGACCACCGGCGAGATTACCTACAAGATTCCCGCAGGCACCCGCGGCACCGTGGACATTCCCGTGGCGGTTGACTACCCGGCAACCTACCACGTGTCCTCCGGCGGTTACATGCTCGCTAAGCCGAACTTCGGCGGCGTGGGCGAAGACAACTACTGGCTGACCCTCAAGAACGGCACCTCCTCCGTGGTGGGTATGGCGAACGAGCTCACCCAGATCGGTGTGGACGAGCTCAAGGCCGGCAAGATTAACCACATGGTGTCCATCACCGCCGCTGACTACGCTGCACTGGTCTCCTCCTTCCCCGCGAAGGATACCGACGGCAAGATTGACGCGAGCAAGTACCCGAACGCACCCCGCGCGGGTCAGCGTGGCTTCCTGCCCGCCAGCTTTGATGTGGAAGAGCACCTGGCAAACACCGGCCACGCTGACGACCAGCTCACCCGCATGATTCTGACCGCGATGAAGGAATACGGCTTCATCCTCACGGACCACAACCTCTTCACCAACGCATTCAACCTGGAGGCGGCAAGCTCCTACGCGCCCTACGCCCGCCAGGGTAAGAACGTGTACAAGGAAGACCCGCAGCTGGCGGCAATGTTCGCGAACTTCGTGCCCAGCGGCTTCACCGGCAACCAGTTCCCCTGGCAGCAGGTGCAGTGGATGCCCGTGAACTATACCGAGTCCGCTGAGAACACTGCACGCCGCGAGGGCACCCAGGTTCTGCCGCAGAGCAACAACCAGGCAACCGATTCGAACGCTGACGCACACAATATTGCACGCCCCGTGACTGTGCGCCGCTCCGCCGTGCGCACTCCCAAGGCGGCACGCATCAGCGACGCTGAGACCCAGAACGCGGCAGTGAACCAGGCTTCGGACGCCGTGAAGTTCAAGTACCCCTCGAACGCATACGGCAAGACCGGCACCGGCTCCGGCGTGATCTACCAGCCCGCTGAGCACCACGCCACCGTCTACTCCGGCGAGACCGCGGTTGCGCAGAGCGTGCACCAGTCGCACAAGGTTTCCCCGAACTACCGTTACGCCCGCGACTACAACTTCCAGGAAATCGAGCAGACCCCGAACTTCCGCCCCAGCCGCTGGGTCAACAAGGAGAAGGTCAACACTGCTGGCGGCCAGTTCTCCAGCGCGGAGACCGGCATCCGCTTTGCCTCCAACGGCAAGACCGGCACCTACTCGATTGATCTGAACACTCACGAGGTCACCGGCACCACCTGGGATCTGCGCCGCGACAACGGCACGAACATCACCGTGAACCGCACCGGCAAGGCACCCGCACGCATGTCCGATGTGAAGGCGAAGAGGGGCTCCGCCGCGCAGCTGTACTCGATTCCGCTGAAGGTACACGTGGTCGACAAGAACAGCCCCATCGCACGTGAGGACTCCGTCTCCCTGTACTCGGGCACCACCCAGAACGTGGCAGTCCTGAACAACGACGAAGCATCCTTCGGCGCATACAGCCGCGGCGAAACCGTGAAGAAGCTGGAGCTGCTCAACCAGCGCGGCCAGGTTGTTAGCGCATACAGCGACGAATACGGCACCTACCGTGTGGTGACCCTGCCCGACGGCACCCAGGGCATCGCGGTATCTGCTAAGAATAAGCAGGGCTTCGCACCGCTGGTCCGCTACCGCGCAGTGACCGACAAGGGCGTAAAGTCCGCTGAAGGTTACCTGCAGGTGGCAGTCGCTAACCGCTAGCCGGACGCACCAGCGAGCATCAGCGCACATAGGGGAGAGGGGCACGCTCAAGAAAGCACGCCGCGCAGGCGTCACTTCCTTGACGTGCCCCCTTTCCTGTACATAAGGTGAAAATACTATGACTCAGAGCCAGCACACAGACCAGACCGAAACTAACACCACCTACACTGACCATGCCCACGAGGCGCCCACCAACGCGCCCCTCCTCGAAGGGAGCGGCCCCAAGGACTGGGAGGAGCAGTTCGGCCCGTCCGTGGCGATCTTCTCGGCGCTCGCGAACCCGCTGCGCCTGGCCATTGCGCACCACCTGGTGCACCGCCCGCACAGCGTGAGCGAGCTGCACACCTGCCTGGGCATTTCTCAGCCGCTGGCCTCGCATCACCTGCGCATCCTGCGTGAGGCGCACGTGATTGACCGCGAGCAGCACGGCCGCACCACGATTTATCGCCTGAAGGACCATCATATTAGTCACATTGTGACTGACGTTCACGAGCATACGCGTGAGCATCATGCGGACTAGTCCGCCCTCAAGCTGAGCGTTGCCTGGGAGCCGTTGTAAGATGGTGTGTGTCCGTGCACCAGTACAGTGCGGAATAGTATGCGCACCCGCGGCGCCCCGAGCGGCCGCGAGCGCCTGAGTTAAGGAGACTTATGTCTGCCGCTGATTCTTCAGCAATTGTTATTAGCGTTTCTGGTGAGGAGCGCGAGGTCACCGCGAAGACTGCCGCTGAGCTGTTCGCTGACGACCCGAAGATCGTTGTGGCACG
>ERZ1674082.5-NODE-5-length-161822-cov-93.788671_pt1 | contig 161822 bp, 119 predicted proteins | sample MGYA00581118_ERZ1674082 | MGnify/ENA primary metagenome ERZ1674082 (study PRJEB41354, sample SAMEA4873329) | human saliva metagenome | biome: human-associated habitat [ENVO:00009003]; feature: mouth environment [ENVO:08000002]; material: saliva material... | reverse complement strand
AGCACGGAGAGGTGACGGGCGGTGTAGTTCGAAGACGCCACGGGAATCCTTTCGGGTGAATATGTCTGCAGTGGTGAACGCGTGCCACCGGGCGGAGTGCGAGTCCGGCTCAAGTGCTACGGGGGCAGAACGACAGCGGGGCACGACGCGTGTCGTGCCCCGCAGAGCGTTCAACGTTCGGAACTCTATTCTAGCGTGGCTTGGGGAAAAGAGTGATTAAGACAGTCACCGCTAATGCGCTGCTCTGCTCCCACGTTCCTTCCCCTAGTGAGCCTCACCCGAGGCGCGCGAGGAGCTCTCGTGACGGTTCGTGACCATGATATTGGACTTGAAGTAGAACTCTTCGGGAAGCTCATTCGTGACCGGTCCGTGCGGGAACTCGCTGAGCTTCGGCACGAAGTACCAGTCCATCAGCTCGCCGCTACTCTGCTTGAGCACGCGGCGTTCCCTCATGGCGTGGTGCACCTTGCGGCGCAGGCGCGGGCTGTCTTTCAGGGTGCTGGTGAAGACCCACGGAGTCTCGTAGCCTTCGGTAATCATGCCGAAGGTGATGCGCAGGTTGCCGTTCTCGTCGGCGTCCATCGTGAAGTCGCCGTCGGCGATGTCGGTGAAGGCGAGCATCCAACTGTGGCGGCGTTCGTAGCTTTCGCGAGTGGTCTGCAGCGCCGCAATGATGCGGTGGTCGACCAGTAGCTCAACCTTACGTTCGGTGATTTCACCCAGACGTGCGTATGAGCCGAAGGCGCGGTTCGCACCACTGCGGCGAGGCCACTTCGTCACCGCACCGTGCGGCACCTCCCCCGCAAAGGTGAAGGGGCCCGTGATCGTGCCGGGCAGACGCAGACGCTCAAACGGAGCGGTCGGCAGGAAGGTCGTCAGCAGCTGATCGGAGCTCACCGACTTACCCCAGCGCGCCATCTCAAAGATGGTCGGCTCGGGGCCCACCGGGTAGAGGCGCGGCATCTTGCGACCGAACTCGTCAAAGCCCTCAATAAACTCACCGTTGGAGCTGTACCCGGGCATGGTCGCACCCAGCGGGCGAGTCCACGAACCCGAGTACGGCTTGATCAGGTGCGGGTTTTCCACCGGAAGAATGCTGGTGCGAGCGCCCAGGTAGGCGGGCATACGGGACAGGTTACGCCAGGCGAACTTCGCGGCGACCGCCTCGCGCCACCACATCGGGCGTTTGCCCGGGGTCTGCCCACCCAGGCAGTGCATGAGCAACCAGAATCCAGCCCAGCCGAGGCACCCTACGGCAACCACGCAGAAAATAATCGTCAGCACAGTGTGCAGGGTTCCGGTCGCCCACAGGTTCGTGGCAATAACACCCATCAGCGCCGCCCACGCCACCATGACGTACGGGCCAAGAGTAATCATGGGGTCCACCACCTTGACGGCGGCAATCACGCGGCGATTCAGGCCTCGCCACACGTAGGAGTAGGACCAGCATCCGGCGGCAAGGGCTAGTGCCATCAGCAGAAGAAGGATGAGCATCGGTGTGTCTCTTTCGCTGCAGGTTTTATACCGCGGTCGGTGACAGCAAGCGTCGGACAGATGCCCCGCTGAAAGGCTCTTCAATAGCAAAACTCGCCTGCCGAAGATACCTTCAGCAGACGAGTTTCTTTGGTGTCACTAACCTTGAGGTAAAACTTCTTTACCTATTGTGCCTTTAATTGGTATCCCTGTGGGGGATTTTAGGGGGATGCACGAAAAAATCGCACCCAACCCCGCGTTTCCACCCAACAGAGCGGCACAGTGAGTACGCTCTGGCGCCTCAGCGACGGTTTTAGACAGCGGTTTTAGACAGCGGTTTTAGGAGGTCAGCGCAGCAGCAATCTGAGGAATCAGGGCCTCAAAAGCACGCGCACGGTGGCTAATCGAGTTCTTAATCTCCGCGGGAATCTCAGCGCAGGACTTACCCGCGTACTGGCCCTCGTACAGGGCGTTCTCACCATTCAGCTCCACGGGGCGCAGAATCGGGTCGTAACCGAAGCCGCCCTCACCCGCCGGTGCAGTCAGCAACTCACCGGGCAGCTCACCGTACTCAACCGCCTCAAAACCATTCGGGGAAGCAACCGAAGCCGCGCAACAGAACTTCGCGCCGCGGTGCTCGGCAGGAATGTCGCTCAGCTGAGCCAGCAGCAGGTTCAGGTTCGCGGTGTCGTCACCGTGGTGACCCGCCCAGCGTGCCGAGAAAATACCGGGAGCGCCGTTGAGCACATCCACCGACAGACCGGAATCGTCAGCAATAGCGACCAGGCCGGTTGCCTCGGCAACAGCGCGCGCCTTCAGCAGGGAGTTCTCAGCGAAGGTCACGCCGGTCTCGGGAACGTCGGGTGCGTTCACGCTAGAGGCGTCAACTACCTGGGTGTCAACGTCCAGGCCGTCAATGCGTCCGCGCAGAATTTCGCGCAGTTCCTTGAGCTTGCCCTTATTGTGGCTTGCCAGAACAATCTTTGCGTCTGCCATAGTTTCTCCTTATCGACGGAACTAGTTACCGGGACGGGTTAGTGTGCCAGTGCTTCGCGCTGAATCTGCGCCAGCTCAGCGGTGCCTTCCAGCGCCAGGTCGAGCAGGCTGTTGAGTTCGTCGCGGTCGAAAGGCGCGCCCTCGGCGGTGCCTTGAACCTCAACGAACTTGCCGCTGCCGGTGACGACCACGTTCATGTCGGTCTCGGCGCGCACGTCCTCGGTGTAGGGCAGGTCCAGCATGGGGGTGCCGTCAATAATGCCCACCGAAATTGCGGACACCGAATCGATTAGCGGGTTCGCCTTAGCGGGCAGAATCTTCTGCTCCTTCGCCCAGGTAATAGCGTCAGCTAGCGCCACGTATGCGCCGGTAATAGAAGCGGTGCGGGTGCCGCCGTCAGCCTGCAGAACGTCACAGTCGAGCACGATGGTGTTCTCGCCCAGCTCGTCCATGTTGATGACCGCACGCAGGGAGCGACCAATCAGACGGGAAATCTCGTGGGTGCGGCCGCCCACGCGGCCCTTCAGCGACTCGCGAGAAGAACGGGTGTTGGTGGCGCGCGGTAGCATCGCGTACTCTGCGGTCACCCAGCCTTTACCTTCGCCCTTGAGCCAGCGCGGCACGCCCTCGGTGAAGGATGCGGTGCACAGCACGCGGGTGTTGCCGAACTCGATGAGGGCGGAACCCTCGGCGTTGCGGGACCAGCCGCGGGTAATGGTGATGGGGCGCAGTTCGTTGAGGGCGCGGCCGTCTTCGCGGGTTGCAGTCATGGGTTCTCCTTGAATCTGTCTGCGGGATCTGTGTCTGTCTGTTGAATCTATGTCGAAAAAGTGGGCGAGGCTGAGCGCAGTTTGCACTAGTCCAGTTTGTTTTAGCCTAGCTCGGGTTTGGTCTAGTCCAGCTTGGGCTTCGCCTAATCTAGCTCTGGCTTGGGCAGCGCAATCGCGGTGTTCAGCGGCGGATCAAGCACCTCTACCACGTTCAGGGTGGACGTGACCGGGTGAGCCTCCGTCGGGCGCGGGTAGATACGGTAGCTTGCCGCCATTTCGGCGATGCCGACCGGGCCAGAGAAAGCACTGCGCGCCTCCGCGCGGGCGATGTCCGGGTCGTTCCACACGGGCAGGTGGGTCAATAGCAGGTTACGCACGCCCGCCTCCGTGGCGGCTTCACCGGCGCGCTTGCCGGTCAGGTGAATACCGCGCAGGGCGTCGTCGCGACCCTCCTGGTAGGCTGCCTCGCAGAGGAACAGGTCAGCGCCGCGTGCAGCCTTGACCAGACCCTCGCACAGGTCGGTATCGCCCGAGTACGAGAACACGGTGTGACCCTCGCGGTCATTGCAGGTGATGCGCAGGGCGTACGGGTCCTTCGAGGGGTGAACCACACGGAACGGCTCCACGCGGAAGGGACCAATCTGCACGGGCTCACCCTCAGTCCAGGTGTGGTACTCAAACTCGGTGCTCATGCCCGGCTCCGGGTCCAGGCCGTGAGTCGCCGAAAGGTACTCGTTAATCGCGGCGGGACCGTACAGCGGAATGCGGCCCTTGGGCCAGCCGCGCGGATCCCACTTGACCGCCACGTGCAGACCGGACAGGTCGATGCAGTGGTCCGGGTGCAGGTGCGAAATCAGAATCGCGTCGATATCGCTCAGGTCGATATGGCGCTGGAGCATGCCGAGGGAGCCGTTGCCCATGTCCATGATGATGCGCCAGGTTCGACCCGCGAAGTCCGTGGCGGTGAGCATGTAGCAACTAGCCGGGGAGACGGGGCCGGGGAAGGAGCCCGTGCAACCGATAACGGTTAGACGCATGAGGTGTCGTCCTTAGGGGTGGTGCCAGAAAATTCGGTGCTCGCAGAGGTGTGTGCTTCCTCTGCAGGATCTGCCGATTCGTCGAGGGTAATGCTGCGGTGTGCCGCGAGCATCTCGGGGGTAATGGCGGCAAGCGAGCCAGTCGGATAGCGTTCCGCCACGGAGCTGGTGTGGCGCACGTTGGTGACCTCGGGGCCGAGGAAGCGGCGCGCCAGCTGCGAGAACGTCTCAGATTCGCCGGTGGCGAGGAACTCGTGGTGCGGGTGTTCCTCGGGAACCGGACTCTCGATGGCGTGGTTGAGCAGTTCGCGGTACACGTCCTTCGCGGTCTCATCCGCGGAGGACACCAGGGTGACATCCTCACCCATAATGTAGGAAATCACGCCGGCCAGCAGCGGGTAGTGGGTACAGCCGAGCACGAGGGTGTCCACGCCGGCGTCCTTGAGCGGCTGCAGGTACTCGCGGGCGGTCTCCAGCAGCTCGGGGCCGGAGGTAATGCCCTTCTCCACGAACTCCACGAAGCGCGGGCACGCCACCGAGTGCACCTCAAGGTTCGGGGTGATTGCGAAAGTGTCCTCGTAGGCGCGGGAGGTGACGGTCGCCTCCGTCGCAATCACGCCGATCTTGCGGTTGCGGGTTGCGGCGAGCGCACGGCGGGCGGCGGGCTGGATCACCTCGATGACGGGGATGCCGTACTGGCGGGTATAGCGTTCGCGGGCGTCGCGGAGCACCGCTGCGGAGGCGGTGTTGCAGGCGATGACGAGCATTTTCACGCCGGAGTCGACGAGTTCGTCCATGATGCGCAGTGCGTTGGCGCGTACTTCTGCGATTTTGAGGGGGCCGTAGGGGCCGTGGGCGGTGTCGCCGACGTAAATGATGCGTTCGTGAGGCAGCTGGTCCATGATGGCGCGTGCCACGGTGAGTCCGCCAACGCCGGAGTCGAAGACGCCGATGGGTGCCGCGGCGGTGGGTCCTACGGGCTCGGGGCTTCCCCAGGGGGTGCGGGCACGGTAGGGATTTGTTGCGTCGATGCTGTCACTCATGTGTCACCTACACTTCGTTATCGGTCGGGTACCACGTTCTATGCTAACTCGCTAAGGTTACCCTTTTAGTCCGTTGAGCGGTTAGATGAGTCGAGAACCACCATTATGTGGTTGTATATGACGATAGTTTGAGAGGTAATTCGAAAAATTCGTTCTATTCTTGCTCTTTTTCCCCGCCATTTGCCTCGCCAAATACTCCGCCGGTCGTTTCTTCGTCGTCCAGCCCGTCGAGCATGGCGAGCATGAGCGAGTCCTGAGCCCAGGAGACGAAGTTGTACACCACAGCCATGTACTCTTCTTGGGTCTCGATCTCGGAAGGGTCGGTGAACGCCGCAATATCTTCTGCGGTGTCTTCATCCACGATGTAGAGGCGGTCGGCGAGCACCAGGCGAATATCGCCGAGCGCAGCAGCCCAGGCGCGGGCGTGTTCTTCGTTCAGGCGCAGGTCGCTGGACTCAATGTCGAAGGCGAGCATGGCGAGGTTCGCGCGTTTGGTTTCGCGCAGGTCGCGTTCGGTGTAGCGGCGGTATTCGGTGGCGGCCTCGTCGTCGCTGCTTGCGGCGGGTAGCAGGCGTGCTACGGCACTGTCGGCGGGAATGGTGGGGTTTTCGGTGATGCCGACCAGCGCCTCCAACGGGTCGACGGTGCCGCCGTCGGCGGTGGTATCTGCCGGGCGCAGTAGCGCGCGCACGTCTTCGGCGAGTTCGCGAATCAGGTCACGTTCGGCGGGTTCGAAGGAGGCGGTGTAGCCTCCGGGGGTGCGGCGGAAGGGTCGCGCCATTAGTTTTCCACTTTCTCGAAGGTTGCCAGCAGACCCCAGGCGTGCATTGCCTGGGTGTGTTTTTCGGCGTCTTCGCGCGAGCCGGTGAAGACGATTGCCTTGCCGTTGTTGTGCACCTGCAGCATGAGCTCTTCTGCGCGGGCGCGGGAGTAGCCGAAGTGACTGCGGAAGACATAGGACACGTAGGTCATGAGGTTGACGGGGTCGTTCCAGACGATGACTTTCCAGGGGGTGTCTGTGGCGAGGATGTTCTCCAGGGCGGTGTCGAGGTCGGTGTCCTCGAGAGTTCCGGTGGAGAGGGTCACGGCGGTAGTGTTCATTGGTTTCCTTTGCGGCCGGTTCCCTTTGATTATACGGGCGGGTATGTGTTGCCCCCCTGTGTAGCTCCAGTGTTGCCTCTGTGTTCATCCTGCGCTACTGCGGTGTTCGTCCTGCGCTACTGCGGTGTTCATCCTGCGTTGCTCCCGCACAGAGTGCTGGTAATTTGTCATACTACAGCACTTAGAGTCAAGAATACTTTATGTAGTGATTGACACGCCGACTCAAGAGGAAAAATACCCTAATCCCCCACTACAATAAACACATGGCTACTACTTCCCTTCTCACCGACCACTACGAACTGACCATGCTCCAGGCGGCACTCGCCTCCGGCGCAGCCAACCGTAAGTGCACCTTCGAAGTCTTCACTCGCCGCCTGCCCGCGGGCCGCCGCTACGGCGTCCTCGCAGGCACCGGCCGATTCCTCGAAGGCCTCGCTAACTTCCGCTTCAACGACGAAGAACTCTCCTTCCTCTCCTCCCGCAACATCGTCAACAAAGAAACCCTCTCCTACCTCGAATCCTTCACCTTCAGCGGCAATATCCGCGGCTACGCAGAAGGCGAAGCGTTCTTCCCCCACTCCCCCGTCATGCAGGTCGAAGGCACCTTCGCCGAAGCGTGCGTCCTCGAAACCTACCTGCTGTCCATCCTGAACTTTGACTCCGCCGTGGCGAGCGCCGCCTCCCGCATGAGCGCAGCCGCAGGCAACCGACCCTGCCTCGAAATGGGTTCGCGCCGCGCCCACGAACGCGCCGCAGTCTCCGCTGCACGCGCCGCTGTTATCGCTGGCTTCGCGGGCACCTCCAACCTGGAGGCTGGTCGGCGCTACGGTCTGCACACCATCGGCACCAGCGCACACGCCTTCACCCTGTTGCACGACAGCGAACGTGAAGCGTTCGAGGCGCAGCTGCGTTCCCTCGGAGCTCGTACCACCCTGCTCGTCGACACCTACAACGTGGACGAGGCAGTCCGCCTCGGCGTGGAACTCGCTGGCGAAGAGCTCGGCGGCGTACGCCTGGACTCCGGCGACCTGGTCGCCACCGCGGCACGTGTGCGTGAACTGCTCGACTCGCTCGGCAACACCCACACCAAGATCACCGTCACCAGCGACCTGGACGAGTACGCCATCGCATCCCTGGCGGCAGCACCCGTGGACTCCTACGGCGTGGGTACCAAGCTGGTCACCGGTTCCGGCGCACCGACTTCCTCCATGGTGTACAAGGTTGTTGAGCGTGAGAACTCCGCCGGTGAAATGCAGCCGGTCGCTAAGGCGTCGGCTGGCAAGGCGTCCATCGGCGGCGCCAAGCGTGCGGCCCGCCGCCTCAACGGCATGGGCATTGCGACCGCCGAGGTTCTGGGCACCCACGAGGATCCGAACCTGCTCGAAGACACCCGCCCGCTCATGGTGGACTTCGTCCGCAACGGCGAACTGCTCCCCGGCTTCACCGGTGAGGAAGGCGTGCGCCGCGCAACCGCCCGCCACGCAGCATCCCTGGCTGAGCTTCCCGAAGCTGCCCACCGCCTCTCGGAGGGTGAGCCGATCATTCCGACCGAATTCATCTAAACCACCCTTCTGAGATACTGTTTTCACCTGGCGAATCTTCACCTGGCGAATCAGAGTGAAAACTCATTCCTACTTGTAAAGGACAGACATGTCTAAGGCACTGATTATTGTTGACGTGCAGAACGATTTCTGCGCCGGCGGCGCCCTCGCCACCGAGCGCGGTGCGGACGTTGCCGCGCTGATTAGCGAATACGTGGAGAACAACCACCACCGCTACGACGCGATTGTCGCCACCCAGGACTGGCATATCGATCCGGGCTCGCACTTCTCTGACACCCCCGACTACGTTGACTCCTGGCCGGTGCACTGCGTCGCCAAGAGTGAAGGCGCGCAGATTCACGAGAACCTGGACACCGACTACATTGAGGCGTACTTCCGCAAGGGCCGCTTCGAGGCAGCCTACTCGGGTTTTGAGGGTCTTCTCGCCCCCGAGGATGAGGTCGCAACCGGCGAGCACGAGCCTGGTGCGGATGCGTCCGAGGACGGCCCACAGACTCCCCTGTCGGAGTGGCTGGATGAGCGTGGTATCGAGTTCGTCGATGTTGTCGGTATCGCCACCGATTATTGCGTGTCGGCAACCGCTCGCGATGCGGTCGATGCAGGCTACGAGACTCGCGTTCTGGTTGACCTGACCGCGCCCGTGCACGAGGACAAGCTCGACGACGTGGTTGCCGAGCTTGAAGATGAGGGCGTTGAGGTGGTTGAGGTTCTCTAACCTCCACTAGCTCTGTAGGTAACTCGCCATTTCAGGCGGGCGTTGAATATACAGAGACGCTGAATATACAGAGGCGGGGAGCCTGGGATAGTACATCCCAGGCTCCCCGCCTCTAACGTGCCCATAACCTAGCGTGCCCATAACTTATCGTGCCTGCAACCAGCAGAGGTCTTGAAACCTCTGCGGTTATGCAGCAGATTGAGCCGCTTACTTAAAGCGGACCTCCGCCATGACCTCGCGCAACCCAGCATTTTCGGGCGCGAAAAAGCCCGCGAGCGCATACACACCCGCGGGCTTCTACCTCTCAATCTTGAGAGGTCGTTAGACTAACCCTTAGTCTCGCAGAGGTACACCTTGGCCTCGCCATCATGGACGTTAATGCCGGTCCTCATCGCGTTCATAGAGTTAGAGATTTCACCCTGAATAACGCGCGGCGACAGGTACGAACCACCCGCACCACCGGCACCGGAGAACTGCAGGTAGCTCACGCTCTGGCGGATGCCCGCAGGGTTGTTATTCCACTTCTGAATGGTCGTAATAGCAGACAGCGCCATCGCGGCACCCGAACCGCCACCGCCGTAGCCGCCGCCACCGCCTCCGGACATTGCGAACTGGTAGCCGTTGAACTCCGCAGCGGTCTCCTCGGCGGAGAATTCGATGCGCTCGCCGCCGGGCAGAGTCAGCACTTCAAGGTTCTTCGGGTCGTTATTGTCGAGCTGGTAGCTATAAGCGACAGCACCATTACCGCCCTTAGCCTTAAAGCCGGAGCCGCCCGCGTTACCTGCGGTCGAAGAGCTGTACAGCACCTGGTTATTCTGGCTGTCGTAGCTAAAGATATGGTTGGGGCTACCGGTCGGCACCTCGGGCTTAGCAGCACCCGCTCCACCGGCGCCATTGTTTCCGCCCTTACCGCCGTCAACAGATACCTTAGTGTTCAGGCTGTGGGTGTAGAACTGGGTGCCTGTGGTGGCGTCTCCACCGCGAGTGCTCAAACCGCTACCCGCAAAGCTGCGAATGGGCGGATCAGTCGGGTGGTAAAAATTCGTCACGCTCGCATCAAGAACAGCGGGGAAATGCTTAGCATGAGGCGCTGAGGTGTAGGAGTAGGTGACGCCGCCGCCACCGCCACCGCCTGCAATAGCGATAACTTCGCCGTCAATTAGCAGTGCCGAGGCGCCGCCGCCGGGGTGTCCATAAACCTCAACGGTACCCTTAGGACCGTCTTCAAGTTCCCTCCAGTTGAGGGCGCCCGGGTAACGTTTGGTCACTTCAGCCACCACTTCGGCAGGCATAGTGAATCGGGGTGCGTCGCCGCCGTCGCCGTAGCCACGCCCGCCTCGTCCGGGCCCGTCAGTCGTAAGCCTGCCCCGGCGGTGGTAGTTTCCTCCAGAACCGCCGCCCGCAATGATACGAACCGTCTGTCCCGGCTTCACTTCAACGATTCCGGTGGTTCGGGCGCCCGAGCCGCTTTCGTGGCCGGTGTCGCTGACTCCGCCACCACCAAAAATATCGAAGCGAAGCTTACTCACGTTAGCGGGGACGGTGAATTCCTCTTCTACACGATAGTCGCTATATCCCCTCAAGAACTTGTGGGGGCTGTCAGCAAAGACGCAGTCCAGGGATGCAGCGAACGCGGGAACAGCAGCCGAGGTGGCAATGACGGGGGCGGCCCACGCGGCACCCGCAACGACCCTGCGGCGAGAAATATGAGTAGACATCAGTGTCCTTCGGTGTGGTTAGTTCAGGTGCTCGCTCCCCTACCGCGCGCGGGGCGGCAGACTGTGCCGGGCTGATGCTTCCCCGGAGGCGGGGCTCATCAGGTGCTACACTGCTGCCTCAGCTGTGAAGCGGAAAATGTGGTGCTTCAGGTGTGCGTGGTTGGGAAACGGTGACCTGGTGTTTCTCTATATGTGCACCGCTCATGCACTCAGCACTGCCCTTTTATTCATTCTGGCCGGTGTCTAAGAACGGGGAGGTATCCTTGCCGAAGATTGCGTTCGGTGGTGGATATCGCCTCCTCTTCTACCCTACAGGCATAAGGCTCTAGTTGAGGGTCATCTCTGCTTATGCGACCAAATATTACGGGCACGCAAAAGCCCCGCGAGCGCATACACACCCGCGGGGCTTTACTGGCGACCGATTCAATTCATCTCCGGTACCCTTCAAATATTGGTTAGTTACTTGCCGACCTGGCAGAGGAATACCTTCACGATGCCATCATGAGAGACGGTTGCTGAGCTGTACACCTCGCTAGAAATGACGTTATTGGAGTTAGAAATCTCTCCTTCCATCACCTGCGGCGCCAGGTAGGAACCACCCGCACCACCAGAGCCAGCCAGCTGCACATAGCTGATGCTCTGGCGAATACCCTTCGGGTTGTTATTCCACTTCTGGGCAATTGTGATAGATGACTGCGAGAGCGCCGCGCCAGAGCCTCCACCGCCGTAACCGCCACCCCCGCCACCGGACACGATAATCTGCCCACCGTTAAAGTAGGGCGCTACACCGTAGTAGTGGATTTCTTCTCGAGTTCCATCGGGGAATTCAAGGACCTCTACGTCGTCCTGACGCCACCATGTTTCGTTATCGTCCAGCTGGTAGCTTAGCGACATCACGCCGTCGCCGCCCTTACCATTCAGGCCGTTAGTGCCGGGGTTTCCTGCCGTCGAGGAGCTATAAAGCACCTGCTTATTCTGACTATCAAAACTAAAGATGCTGTTGGGAGTACCGGTCATCACGGTCGGCTTAGCGCCACCGGCACCACCAATACCGCTACCACCACCTTTGCCACCTTCAACAGTCAGTTCAAGGCTCACATCCTGAGCATAGTATTCGTGACCTTCAGTGGCGTCACCGCCACGAGCCCCACCAGCAACGCCAGCAGCGCTATATACAGGCGCGTGGGTCGGATGTTCGGGGCCGGTCATGCGAACATCCACGATGCCGGGGAAATGACGACGATTAGGTTCTGCGGTGTATGGTTTTCCGACAACAGACACGCCACCGCCACCACCGGCAACGGCTATGACTTCACCATCAATCAGTATTGCCGATGAGCCACCGCCCGAGCATCCATAAACTTCTTCCATAGGCCAAGGAATAGGTCCGTAAGACCATTGGTGAACCCAGACCCAGCGTATCCATAGTTTATCCATCACATCGTCAGGAATATGGACCTTAGGAATTGAGCCTCCGTCACCAAAACCGTATCCACCCTTTACCGGAGCGGTTCGGTATCCTTCACCGCTGGGGTAGTACTCAGGAGCAAAGCTGCCGCCGCCGCCAGCAATAATTTTGACGGTCTGGTAGGGTTTCACTTCAACGATTCCGCTGACCTTAGCACCAGATCCTCCGTCCAGGCCTTTCTCGTATGTTCCGCCTGCGCCACCGGTCAGTTCAAAACGTAGCTTATGGGTGCCCGCTGGAACAGTAAATTCTTCTTCAACGCGTTCATAATTGCTCATACCCCGTGCGGAGGCATATGCGTTCTCTGCAAAAGTACAGTCCACCGAAGAGGCGAAGGTCGGTACAACAGAAGAAGCCGCAATCACGGGCGTTGCCCAGGCGGCACCCTTCACGACCTTACGGCGAGAAATATGAGACATCACTGTCCTTCAATGGTTGGTGTAGCCGTTCTTCCAGCCCATTTCTCGCACTCGGCTCGGCAGAATAACGGCTACATGGTGTTTCTACTGGAAGCTCTTCCACAATGGCGACCATGCCAGGTTCGGGAGGGGGCTTCCACCAATAGGGTACATGAATCAGGTTTTATGGGCACCCCAAAAGGTCATAAAACACCATGTCGAATCAATTTCATACCCGTTGTGTAGCTGTCCGGTTGTCTATTTCATAAGTTCAGAACACACAAAAGCCCCGCGAGCGTATACACACTCGCGGGGCTTTCCCCTATGTTCTATCCACGTTCTAGCGTCGACCCACGAACCAGTCCGACAGCTTATCGATACGCGCCTGAATCTGCTCAGCAGAAGCCTGCGCGACCGCCGGGCCGCCACAAATCTTACGCAGCTCATTATGAATCACGCCGTGCGGCTGACCCGAACGAATCGACCACGCAGCCACATTCTTCGCCAGCTTATTGCGCAAATCCTTCAACTGGCGGTGATCCACCACCGAAGGCGCCGCAGTCGCCGGGCGGCGTGCCGCGTGCTCACGCTGATGCGCTCGCAACAGCGTACCGACTTGTTCGGCATCCAGCAGGCCCGGAATGCCCAGGAAGTCCTGCTCCTCCTCACTACCCATGGCAAGGTTGCCGGAGGCGAACTCGGCGCCGTCGAACAGCACACCGTGGAAGGACGCCTCGGAGCCGAGAGCCTCGAACTTGCCGCGTGCCAGCTGCTCGGAGGCGCGTTCCTCGCGGTTTGCTTCTTCGAGCAGGTGGTCGTCCAGGCCTTCAACCATGGGGTCGATTTCCTGGGGTGCGCCGCGGTCGAGGGCGTGGTCGCGTTCTACTTCCATGTCGTTGGCGAGCATCATCAGCTGCGGCACCGACGGCAGGAACACGGAGGCGGTTTCGCCGCGCTTGCGGGCACGCACGAAACGGCCAATCGCCTGGGCGAAGAACAGCGGAGTGCTGGTGCTGGTGGCGTACACGCCCACGGCGAGGCGGGGCACGTCCACGCCTTCGGATACCATGCGCACGGCGACCATCCAGCGTTGCATGCCTTCACGGAATTCGTCGATTTTTGCGGAGGCTTCACGGTCGTCAGAGAGGATCACGGCGGGGTATTCGCCGGTGATTTTCTGAATCTGCTCTGCGTAGGCTTTGGCGTCCGCGTGGTCGGTGGCGATGACGAGCGCGCCGGCGTCGGGCACGGTGCGGCGCACCTCGGTCAGGCGCTTATCGGCTGCCGCGAGCACGGTCGGGATCCATTCGCCGTTGGGGTCGAGGGCGGTTCGCCACGCCTGGGAGGTGATGTCCTTGGTGAAACCTTCGCCGAGGTTTGCCGCCATTTCCTCACCGGCGGAGGTGCGCCAACGCATCTGGCCCGAGTACGCCATGAAGATGACCGGGCGCACCACGTGGTCCTTCAGCGCGGGGCCGTAACCGTAGGAGTAATCTGCCTTGGAGCGGCGGATACCGTCATTGTCGACCTCGTAGGTGACGAACGGAATCGGGGAGGTGTCCGAACGGAACGGGGTACCCGTCAGCGCCACGCGGCGGGTCGCATCGTCGAACGCTTCACGCAGACCGTCACCCCAGGACAGCGAATCGCCGGCATGGTGAATCTCGTCAAAAATCACGAGGGTTTTCGTTTCCTCGGTGTTGCGGGCGTGCAGCTGCGGCTTATTCGCCACCTGCGCGTAGGTCAGAGCCACACCCTTGTAGTGGCGGCTGATGGTCACGTCCGCGTTCTTGAAGTTCGGGTCGATGGGAATACCGACCTTCGCGGCGGCGTCTGCCCACTGCTTTTTCAGGTGGTCGGTCGGCGCCACAACGATGAGCTGGCGGACCGTGCCGCGGTTGAATAGTTCCTTCGCGAGGGTGAGCGCGAAAGTGGTTTTACCCGCGCCGGGGGTTGCGACTGCCATGAAGTCGCGGGGGTTGGTTTCGAAGTACTTCTGCATGGCTTCTGCCTGCCAGGCGCGCAGGCTGACGGAGGTACCCCAGGGGGCGCGGTCGGGGTATGCCGGGGAGAGCTTCGGCTTCACCATACTGTCGAATAGTGTGGGTTCCTCTGCGGGTGCGCTCATTCTCTCCTTCTTCCTCGTCTGCATCTGCTGTTGCGGCGGGTTAGGCTCGGGACGGCTGATGCCCGCCGGGCACAGCGAGGTTAAATTCTAGCACCACATCCGCGGGTTGGGCCGGGCTGTGGTGCAAGAATTTGGTGCTCGTCAGCAAAGTCTCATGAGCGGTGTTGGGCCGTTGAGTCTTGCTGCTGCGGCGTGTTATTTATTCGTATTTATTCAGGCGTATCGCCCAGGTTGTATCGCCCAGGTTGTGTTGTCTGAAGCGTGTCGTCTGGCACGTATTATTCGCCGGAGCCGTTGTCGCCGTCGTTGCCGGGTGCAAGGCCTTCGTAGATTTCCTTGCACTGGGGGCAGACGGGGAACTTCTGCGGGTCGCGGCCGGGTACCCACATTTTGCCGCAGAGGGCGCGCACGGGTTCACCGGTCAGCGCCGATTCGAGGATCTTTTCCTTGCGTACGTAGTGGGAGAAGCGCTCGTGGTCGCCGGGCTCAGAAAGCTGGGTTTCTTCGCGTTCGAGCAGGGCGGTGCCGCCTGCGGTTCCGGGGCCAAAGGGGTCTTCGATACCTTCGATCGAGCTCATGTTTCTCCTTGATGATGAGGTGGGATACATAGGGTGAGGGGTGCCGCTGCACGGTTGGGTGATTGGCGCCTTCTCTATTTTAGTAGCAGTTGGGAGGTGCCGAGCCCCCGGGCGGTCAATATGGAGGCAGGCCACAGCTCAACCATAGACTCTTAGGTATTGCGGTGAGCTTCTTTCCGTCAGAAGTTCGGGGCTAGAATTTCGGGCGGCATAGAAGCATAGAAAAGGGGTTCCGCGCCAGGCGTAGTACCTAACACGGAACCCTTCTCTTTTATTCCTGATGTGCTGGAGCTTCGACTCTTGTTAGTTCGCCTGGAAGCGTGCCACGCGCTCCAGCATCTTGGAGCTGACCTTATCGTAGCGGTGACCGCCCCACGCCACGCCGCCCACGAGCAGTGCGGCACCAATCAGCAGCTGAATCAAGCCACCGTAGACGAGGGTCAGCACATCCTGCGTGCGGAAAATGTACACGACAACAGAGATACCGCCGGGCAGCGCGCTGAGCATCACCAAAACTATAGAGAGCATCAGCAGCAGTTGCTTAGCGAAGCCGTCAGTGTTCTTCGGGTTCTTGAACGGGTTAGCACCGGGAGGCGCCACGGGCGGGCTGATGAAGGTATCCATCACGCATCCCATGCCAGCCGCCGCGGCGAGCACGCCCAGCTGGTGCATCAGCACAATGGGGAAAAACTCCAGGTGTCCATTTGCCGCTGAGGCGACGAACACCATCACCACTACGATCGGAACCATCAGGATGCTGTAACCCCAAAGACGGCCGATGCGGTCGTCAATACCGCGTAGCGGGGAGAGCACGTGCAGGCTGAATGCGGTGTTGTCGTAGGAGACGAGGTAGCACATGTAGTAGCCGGTGAAAACGGTGCAGAAGTACATCCAGAATCCGAAGAGCTGCATGACGCCGCTATTAATAATCTGGTTGGCTTCAGCCGCGTTGATGCCATTAAAATCAACATGAGTTTTAACGGACCCTACAGAGCTCAGGAACAGCGGCATACCCACCGTTAGTATCAGGTAAAGCATGGCGGTGCTTGCGGTCAGCAGCTGCAGACGGTTGTCTTTCAGGAATGAGTGCAGGGTTCGTGCCGCTACGGCGCCACGCGGGGTTGCGGGGAACCGTGCAAACAGGCCCAAATCACCTGCGGCGACTTCGGTTGCGCTGGCGTGGTGGGCGCTACCGCCCACATTCGCCATGGAGCGTGCAAGGTTCTTACCCCACAGCCACCAACCGCCAGCCAGGTAGACGAGGGTCAGAGCCAGGCAGCCAAGGGCAACACCCATATTGCCGGTCGCCATAAAGTAGGGCACAGCAAACGCGGAACCGAAGGGCGTCACGCCCAGCCACGGCAGGTAGGGCAGCACCTCTTCCCAGTGCTTGGTCAGATAGGTTATCGTTCCACCGAAGATAAAGCCGGCGCTCATCATCAGTAGCATGGCAACGATCATCAGGGTGTTGGCGATGCGCGGGTTATCATTCAGCGCCATGCCCAGGCGGTTGGCGAGACGAGCCCACACCATGAGGTTCGCAAGGCCGAGCACGCAGCAGATGAGGTACACGACCAGCGCGAGCGGTTGCGATATAAACGCGATAGCACCCAGCAGCACGGCAATGATGCTGGCGATACCGGGGATACCCACGAACCCGCCGAGGAACTGACCCTTCTGCAGGGTGGAGGGCTTGATGGGGAAGAGCACGAATCGGCTCTCATCCAGGGTGCCGTCCAGCCCGCTGAAGAAGATGGGGACGATAGCCCAGGCGAGCGCCACAACGGTGCCTACAAGGAGGGCGCCGAGCTGACCGTATTCGGGTACCTCCGAGTTAGCGATAAAGTATGCGGAGCCGAGGCCGAAGAGCATACCACCCGCGTAGAGCGCCGCAAAAATCAGGCCGATCAGTGCCCAGATGCTGCGGCGGAAGGAAGCGAGCACATACTGCCACTTTAGTGAGACGAGGTGCCCAACCATGACAATCCTTCCGAGGAGGTGCGGCCGCCGACCAGCTGCACGAATCGTTCTTCAAGGCTCATGCCGGCGCGTACTTCATCGACCGTTCCGGCGGCGAGAATACGGCCGGAGTCCATGACGGCTACGTGGTCGCACAGGCGCTGGACAAGGTCCATCACGTGCGAGGAGATAATGACAGTTCCGCCGGAGGCAACGAAGCCACGCAGAATGTCCTGAATATTAGCGGCGGAAACCGGGTCGACCGCTTCGAAGGGCTCGTCCAGGATCAGCACGGAGGGCGCGTGAACGAGAGCGGCGGCGAGCGCAATCTTCTTGGTCATACCGGCGGAGTAGTCGGCAACGGCACGGCCCGCAGCGTCGGTCAGGTCCATTGCGGCGAGCAGGTCCTTGACGCGGGAGGCAACGGTTTCCTTATCGATCCCGTGCAGGTAGCCGGAGTAGGTGATGAGCTGTTCACCGGTGAGCTTGTCGAAGAGGTGCACGCCGTCGGGCAGCACACCCAGGTGCGCTTTGGCTTTGAGCGGGTCGGCCCACATGTCGATGCCGCGCACGTAGGCGGTGCCTTCATTGGGCTTGAGCATGCCGGTGACCATGGAGATGGTGGTGGTTTTACCGGCGCCGTTGCGGCCGACCAGTCCGTAGAAGGATCCGGAGGGGATGTCGAGGTTGATGCGGTCGACGGCGACCTTCTGACCGAATGCCTTGGTGAGGCCGCGGATTTCGATGGCGGGGCGAGCGCCAGCGGTCGGTGCGGCCTGCGGGGTGACGGGTAGCTGCGGTGCTACCGACGCGGGAACTACAGCTTCCGGAGCTGCAGGCTCAGGGTTTACAGCTTCCGGCGCTGCAGATTCGGGGACTATAGCTTGAGGTACTGCCGCGGCGGGGGTTGCCTCTACTGTGGTCTTTCGTAGCGGGTTGGTCTCTTGTACCGGGTTCTGCGGTGAACCTGGTTCTTGCGGGTTCGGGGCCTGGGGAAAGTGACTAGTGTTCATATTTTCACCCTACCACCCCCCCCCATGAGGTCTAGCAGGTTTGGTGATGAAACCTGCATTATTAAGTACTCACAACGCATATTATGGACATTCCGGAGTGCTATAGATACCATCCAGCCGCGCTATCAGACAGGTTGAGTCGATAAGCTCTCCCTACCCTCAAAACCGCCAAAAACCGCAAAACAGAACGGGCTACCGCCTCCCCCGCATCCCGAGCGCAGGGGTAGACGATAGCCCGTCCGCATTCAACGTTTCAGCCGCCTAGATTAGCCAGAGCTAGCTAGACCGGCTCATGACGTTTCCCGGGTGACAGCTGTTTTTAGAACAGCGCCATGGTCAGCGCTGCACGCGCCTTGACGGTGCGCGGGTCAGATGCACCCACCACATCGAAGAGCTGCACGAGGCGCTCGCGCACACGCGCCTTATCGTCGGGGCCTACCGCGCTGAACAGGCGCAGCAGACGGTTGTACGCGTCCTCCACATGGCCACCGACCAGGTCCAGGTCAGCTACGTTGAACGCGGCGTCAATGTTCATGGGGTCTGCCGCGGCCGCCGCGCGTTCGGTTGCCATGTCCAGGTCCTTCACGCGGGCGAGCAGTTCAACCTGTTCCAGGCCGAGCTTCGCTTCCTTATCGCCGGGGTTCTCGGTGATTGCCTTGCGGTATGCGGCGCGGGCGCCCTCCAGGTCGCCGCGGTCGAGGGCGGCGACGGCTTCTGCGTGCAGGGGCGGCAGGGGCTTTTCGTCGTCGGGAACGACCGGGTCGAAGCCGCCGGGCAGCTGGTACTGTGCCGCGAGCTGCAGAACCTGGGAGAGCACATCGCCGAGGTCTTCTGCGCTGACCGGGCCGGTATAAATCGGTGCCGGGCGGCCCGCCAGAACGGCAACGCCCGCGGGCACGCCGCTCACGCCGAATGCCTGGGCAGCTTCGGGGAGTTTGGTGACGTCCACGGCGGCGCAAATCATGCTACCTGCGGCGGAATCAACAAGCTTCTGCACGCCTTCGAGCATCTGCAGGGAGGAGGGCGAGTGCGGCGCGTAGAGCGCAAAAATCACGGCGCCCTGGCTGGAGAGCTGAACGAACTTCTGGAACTCTTCGGGGGTGTTGACCTCGTAGCGCCAGGTGGGAGCGGAGGGGGTCTGCTCGCCGCTCTGTTCGCCAGCAGACTGTGCCGCGTTGGGGTTCAGTTCCATGGCGTTGCGTACGGAGGCGGGAATCTCCTGTGCTGCCCCGTTCTGCACAGCCCCGTTCTGTGCTGCACCACCCTGCGCGACATTACCCTGTGCCGCGTTCTGGGATGCGCCGCGGTCTGCCGGATCAAAAATAATGCTCATCCTGGGCTCCTTTACGTTCTGTATCTATTGTTGCGTGCGGGCTAGATCCTTCACGCGTTCCTTCCTCTATTATCCCCACAACGCACCGTTGCGAGCGCACGTTCTCTGTCGCCTACGCTCTGAGCTCATGCCAGGGATAACGTTTAGGCTAATGCCCGATCCACCCCGCAAATATCTCTCCCACATGCGCTCCCCTGCCCTTGGGATTCACCGTGGACGCCGTAACAAAGTAAACCAGCCGGTAGAATGACACAGTAGAGAAAAAATACCCGGAATGATCCGGAAAGGAAGAGCATGAGCGAGAAGAAAGCCTCAGCAGCTCACGAAGAGACAACATCGTCCGACGAGCCACGCAAGAAGGAATCCCTCACCGACCAGATAACGGAGACCTTCAGCGAGCTGACCGAAAGCATTAGCCAGGTGCGTTCTAACCGCCGCCGCGCTTCCATGCCTCCTACGGATACTATTCCGGTGGTCCCCGCCGCTTCTGAGGATGCGCCTCCCGCACCGAAGGTGGTCGGCAACGGCAAGACCTCCATGATGCACAACCCGGTCGCGTTTGGTTTCCTTATGACCGTTGGCGTGGGTTTGGCGCTCTTCGCCTACTACATTTTCAATAATGTGGGTGCCCTGGTGGGTTGGGTGACCGGCGCTATTTTCATTGCTCTGGGTCTGGACCCGATTGTGCGCCGCCTGGAGTCGTGGGGCATTAAGCGCGGTATCGGCGTGATTGCTGTGCTTGCTGGTTTTGCTGGCGCCGTGACCGGTTTGGTCATGACCATTGGCCCGGTTATTAGCGAGCAGGCTTCTAAATTTATCCAGTATGCGCCGGGTATTTATCAGAACACAATTGATTCTGATTGGTACCACGAGCTTGATCAGCGCTTTAATATCAGCACCTGGGTGAATGAGAACATCCCGAAGTTCTTGGAGACAACGTTCTCCTCTTCGCAGGTCAATAGCTTCATGTCGAGCCTGGTATCTGCGGGTTCTACCCTGGCGCAGAGCGTGACCGGCGTGATTATTGTGCTGTTCCTGTCCCTGTATTTCCTCACCTCGATGGACACCATCAAGGCGTGGGGTGTGCGCCTGGCGCCAGCGTCTAAGCGTGTGCGCGTCAAGTACATTACCGACAAGATTACCGAGTCGGTGGGTAACTACGTGATGGGTCAGGCTCTGGTTGCTGTTCTGAATGCTTTTGTGGCGTTCTTTATTATGCTGTTTGTGGGCTTCAGCTTCCCGCAGTTGATGGCTTTGGTCGTCATGATTCTGGCATTCATTCCGCTGGTTGGTGGCGTGATTGCGCTGATTTTGACCTCGCTGATTCTGCTGACCCAGGGCTGGAGCCTGGCGCTGTGGTTTGCGGTGGCGTACTTCCTGTACTTGCAGGTGGAGGCATACCTGATTTCTCCGCGTATTATGGCTCGCGCTGTATCGGTCCCTGCCGGTGTTGCGATTATTTCGGTAGCTGCCGGTGGCGCGCTCTGGGGCGTGCTGGGCGCACTGATTGCTATTCCGGCGGCGGCTTCCATGCTGATTCTGGTGCGTGAGGTGTTCATTCCTCGCCAGGACCAGTTGTAGTCACCTCCAGCCGTAAACAGCTGTAGGTTCTCTACGCTCTCGCTACTCTTCCCGCGGGGCACGCATCCCGTATAGATACGAAGGCGGCGGCTTTGGATGTTCTATCCAAAGCCGCCGCCTTGATATTTTTATGCCGTGTTTTTATGCCGAACCTTTAGAGCTCAGTGATTTCTTCTGCCACCGGGCCGCTGTATTCGGTGGGCAGTTCGGTGGGTGCACCGGTTACGATGCTGACCACGGTGTTGAGGACCTGCTGCACGGACTTCTCGCCCACCCACAGGTGCTTGCACCCCTCAAAGGGAATCACCCGAGTGCGCGGTACAGCCGCGAAACGCACACGCGCCGCCGGAGGCTGCAGGTAGTCGTCATGCTCGGGCACCAGCGCGTACAGCGGGTTCGAGATCTTGTTCCACTCGTCCAGCTCAGCCGGGTGCACACGGTGCAGCGGCGGGGAGAGCAGAATAGCGCCGGTGAACTCGTCCGCGTATTCGGGCGCGTACTTGAGCACCAGCTCGGTGCCGAAGGACCAGCCGACCAGCCAGGGGTTCGGCAGGGCGCGCTCGCGTACGAACTTCAGGATTGCGTCGAAGTCCTTCTTCTCGGCAAAGCCGCCGTCAAAGACGCCTTCGCTGGTGCCGCGAATCGAGGAGGTACCGCGAGTGTTGAAACGCAGCACCGCAATGTTCGACAGCGCCGGCAGGCGGAAGGACGCCTTCTTGTACACGTGCGAGTCCATGTAGCCGCCGTGGGTGGGTAGCGGGTGGAAGGTCACCAGGGTTGCTTTGACTTCGCCTTCGGGCAGGGCGAGTTCACCGACGAGGCGCTTGCCGTCCGCGGTGGTGACGGTGAAGTTCTCGCGGCGTGCCGGAAGCACAGTACGTGCCTTAATGGGGGTGGGCTCAGCGGCGGTGCTGAAGACGTAGCGGGCGGGGTCGAATTCCTGCTCGCGGGTGATATCGGCGGTGTTGCTCATTGCGTTCCTTCAAGAAATGGATTCGAGAATGTGGTCTTGGTCAAAAATGTGGTCTTAGGCTGCACCTCAAGTGCAGTGTTCAGCCTATTTACGGCGGGTGCGCCAACAATGCTGATGCCAGTGCCTGCGCTCGTCAATGGCGCGGCTACGGCCCATCGTGTGGCTTTCCTGCCACACCACCAGGTGCGCTGTTCTGGGCGGAATCGGGCGGTAGCATTCGGGGCAGGTGTAGGTTTTTTGGGCGTTGACGGCTGGAATGTATTGCACCAGCCAGTCACCGTATCGGTCACGTTCCAGTCGGGGTGCAGGATCGAGGATCCTGCTGATATCACGCCCTGCGGGTGCTTGACGGTGCCACTTATCGCTGGTGGTGCCGGATGCTCGCCTGCCGGGATGATTCTTACGTGCCATGAGCCCTATTCTACCGCGCCGCTCAGCTATCTCTACCTACCCGTCTCACACCTGTTCGCTCTGCGCTCTTCCTCATACTGGCATGGTACTCATGCTGAGGCGGTACTCCCCCGCTCTGTGCCGCGCCTCCCTACTGTGCCGTACTTCCCTACTGTGCCCCCGTACCGCGACCTGTACCAAGCTCAGGTTCCCTAGCTCATACCCTCACCTGCTAGAGCCAAACACTCGTACCTGCTAGAGTGGACGGATGCGTATTGTCATTGCTGAATGCTCCGTAGATTATGAGGGCCGCCTCCGCGCCCACCTGCCCCGCGCTACCCGCCTGCTGATGGTCAAGAATGACGGCTCCGTCCTCATTCACTCCGACGGCGGTTCTTACAAGCCTCTGAACTGGATGAGCCCTCCCTGCTCCCTGCTGGTGGCTGAGCGTGAGGACGTTCCGCAGAGCATCCGTGAGGACCTGGAATCCGATGTTCAGCAGCTGTGGACCGTTCAGGCAGCTAAGAGCGATGACCGCCTCATGATTCGCATCTACAAGATTGAGCACGAGCACGCCACCGACCTGGGTGTTGATCCCGGCCTCATCAAGGACGGTGTGGAGGCTGACCTGCAGCGTCTGCTTGCCGAGCAGATCCACACTCTCGGTGAGGGCTATTCGTTGGTACGCCGCGAGTACCCGACCGCTATCGGTCCGGTCGACATCATGGCGAAGGATGCGCACGGCGTCTCCGTGGCGGTTGAGCTCAAGCGTGTGGGCGATATTGACGGTGTGGAGCAGCTGACCCGTTACCTGGAGCTGCTCAACCGTGACCCGTTGCTGGCTCCGGTGCGCGGCGTGTTTGCGGCGCAGACGATTAAGCCGCAGGCTCGTACCCTGGCTGAGGACCGCGGTATCCGCTGCGTGAGCCTGGATTACGATGCGATGCGCGGCGTGGACGATTCGGCTGACCGCCTGTTCTAGCTGACCGCCTGTTCTAAACGGCTCTAGCTAAGCGGCTACACATAGCTTGAGGGGCGCCTCCCAACCATGGGAGGCGCCCCTTTTCTGTGCGCATCATCTTTCAACGCACGCAGTCGTTCTGCGCGTGCTCTTTCTGCGCACACAATCTACCCCGGATACACCAATCGCCGGTGCCCCTCCCCTTTCAGGGTGGAACACCGGCGAGGTGTACACAGCGGTCAATTCCCTCTGTAGAGAACCGACTTTAGATCTGTGCGTGCTTTGCAGCGATGGTCACGTGATCGTTCGAGACGGTCAAGAAACCGGAGTTCAGAGTGGTCTTAATGACCTCACCCTCAACAGGTTCAATGAGCAGCTCGCCGTCCTGTGCCAGCAGCGTGCAGGTGGGGATCATGCCCGGCAGGATGCCGAGGTCACCGCTGACGGAGCGTGCACGAACGTACTTCGCTTCGCCAGTCCACACGACGCGTTCGCGGGAAACAACTTCAACTTTCAGAGCCATGATTACTTAGCTCCAGTCTGTGCCTTGATTTCCTCGTAGCGGCGCATAACGTCGTCCATACCACCAATGTTGTAGAACGCCTGCTCGGGGATGTGGTCGACATCGCCGTTGCAGATCATCTGGAAGGACTCGATGGTGTCCTTCAGCGGAACGGTCGAACCCTCGACACCGGTGAACTGCTTTGCAGTGTAGGTGTTCTGGGAGAGGAACTGCTCGATACGACGTGCACGTGCCACGACGATCTTCTGCTCCTCGGAGAGCTCGTCCACACCCAGAATCGCGATGATGTCCTGCAGTTCCTTGTTTTCCTGCAGAATAGCCTTCACACGAATTGCGGTGTCGTAGTGCTCCTGACCGATGTACTGTGCGTCCAGAATTCGGGAGGTGGAGGACAGCGGGTCAATTGCCGGGTACAGACCGCGCGACGCGATTTCACGAGAGAGCTCGGTGGTCGCATCCAGGTGCGCGAAGGTGGTTGCCGGCGCCGGGTCGGTGTAGTCATCCGCAGGCACGTAAATTGCCTGCATGGAGGTGATGGAGTGACCGCGGGTGGAGGTAATACGCTCCTGCAGCAGACCCATTTCGTCCGCCAGGTTCGGCTGGTAACCCACTGCGGAGGGCATGCGGCCCAGCAGGGTGGAAACCTCAGAACCTGCCTGAGTGAAACGGAAGATGTTGTCGATGAACAGCAGCACGTCCTGGTTCTGAACATCGCGGAAGTACTCCGCCATGGTCAGACCGGTCAGTGCCACGCGCAGACGGGTTCCCGGGGGCTCATCCATCTGGCCGAACACAAGAGCGGTGTCCTTCAGAACGCCTGCTTCTTCCATTTCGACCCACAGGTCGTTACCCTCACGGGTACGCTCGCCAACACCGGTGAACACGGAGGTACCACCGAAGTTACGAGCCACACGGGTAATCATTTCCTGGATCAGCACGGTCTTACCCACGCCTGCACCACCGAACAGACCGATCTTACCGCCCTTGATGTAGGGGGTCAGAAGGTCGATGGACTTAATACCGGTCTCCAGCATTTCGGTGGAGCCTTCCAGCTCTGCGAAGCCGGGAGCGGCACGGTGGATCGGCCAGTAGGTGTCAGCCTTGATCTCGGAGTTCGGCACGTCGAGTGCGTCACCGAGAACGTTGAAAATGTGGCCCTTCACGCCGTCACCAACGGGGACGGAGATCGGTGCGCCGGTGTCGACTACAGCCTGACCGCGGACCAGGCCGTCAGTCTGCTGCAGGGAGATAGCGCGAACGATCGAGTCGCCCAGGTGCTGTGCGGTCTCGAAGGTGATGGTGCGGGTGCGACCGTCGAGGGTCAGCTCGGTGGTCAGAGCGTTGTAAATCTCGGGGACCTGACCGGCGGGGAACTCGACGTCGACCACGGGGCCGATGACGCGGGCAATACGACCCGTTGCGCCCTGAGTCGGTGCGGAGACCGATTCGTTGTAGGTGGCAGTCATATTTCTCACTTACTTAGAAAGTTTGGACAGTTGATGGCTTCGTTGGCGTACAAGTACTAGGAGCCGAGGGCGTCTGCGCCGCCCACGATTTCGGAGAGCTCCTGAGTAATTTCCGCCTGACGTGCGTTGTTCATCAAACGGGTGTACTTGGTAATCAGCGTCTCAGCGTTGTCACCTGCGGTCTTCATTGCGCGCTGGCGGGATGCCAGCTCACTTGCTGCTGCCTGCAGGAGGCAGGAGAAGATACGGGATGCAACGTAGCGCGGCAGCAGCTCGTTGAGCACTTCCTCAGCGGAGGGCTCGAACTCGAAGGATGCCGCCTGCTCGTACTCAGCCTTGGTCAGTTCCTGGTCGGGAACGATTTCCTCGCCCATAGCCTTTGCGTCACCCACGTGGATGGGCAGCAGGCGCAGGATCTTGGGTTCCTGAACAACCATCGACTTGAACTCGGTGTACACGATGTGCAGTTCGTCCACGCCGCCCTCTTCGAAGGGCAGATCGTAGGCTTCGAGTAGCGCGTCACGAATCTCGACGGCGGTTTCGACGCGAGGTGCATCGGTGTGGCCCTCCCACGCACGGGCGTAGGGGCGCTCACGGAACTCGAAGTAAGCCTTTGCCTTACGGCCAACCAGGTACAGCTGTACCTCCTGGCCGTTAGAGCGCAGCCTCTCAATCAGAGATTCGGTACGACGCAGGATAGCGGAGGAGTACGAACCTGCCAGACCGCGGTCACTGGTAACAACCAGGATTGCGGAGCGGCGGTGTTCGTAGGTTCCGAACTCGTGCGGCTTGTGAATCAGCGGGTGCTTAATACCGTGCTGAGTCGCAACCGCAGTCACCACGCGGGTCAGAGCGTTCGCGTAAGGGCCGGCTGCCTGAGCAGCGTTACGAGCCTTGTTAATGCGGGAGGTCGCGATCATCTCCATCGCCTTGAAGATCTTCTTCATAGACGACGTCGAAGCAATCTTCTGTCGGTAAACCCTAATCTGGGCTCCCATAGAGCTTCCTTTCTCCTTGCTTTCTGCCCCGCCCCAGCCTCATAGCTGAGGCGGGGAGAAGGCGAGGACTAATCGCTAACCGATGGTTTCCTGAGTGATGTCGCTATCGCGAGCTGCCTTGTGCTCCTCGTGACCTGCGTCGACGAGGTGGCTGCTGCCCTCAGACTTGAAACCCTGCTTGAACTCAGCAACTGCGGACTTCAGAGCTGCAACGGTGTCATCCTCAAGCTTGCCGGAGGAAGCGATATCGGTCAGTACCGAGGTCTTGTGACGCAGGTACTCGATGAAGCCTTCCTCGAAGCGCAGCACGTCGGAAACCTCGATGTCGTCGAGGTGACCGGAGGTACCAGCCCAAATGGAGACAACCTGCTCTTCAACTGCGTACGGGGTGTACTGCGGCTGACGCAGCAGCTCGGTCAGGCGAGAACCGCGGGTCAGCTGTGCCTTGGTAGCGTCGTCCAGGTCGGATGCGAACATTGCGAACGCTTCCATTGCACGGTACTGTGCCAGCTCCAGCTTCAGGGTACCGGAGACCTTCTTCATAGCCTTGGTCTGTGCGGCACCACCAACACGGGAGACGGAGATACCGACGTCGACTGCCGGACGCTGGTTAGCGTTGAACAGGTCGGACTGCAGGAAGATCTGGCCGTCAGTAATGGAGATGACGTTGGTCGGAATGAAGGCGGAAACGTCGTTTGCCTTGGTCTCAATGATCGGGAAGCCGGTCATCGAGCCTGCGCCCAGGTCGTCAGAGAGCTTAGCGCAACGCTCCAGCAGGCGGGAGTGCAGGTAGAAGACGTCACCGGGGTATGCTTCACGTCCCGGCGGGCGGCGCAGCAGCAGGGACACAGCGCGGTATGCCTCTGCCTGCTTCGACAGGTCGTCGAAGATGATGAGGACGTGCTTGCCACCGTACATCCAGTGCTGGCCGATAGCCGAACCGGTGTAGGGTGCCAGGTACTTGAAGCCTGCTGCGTCGGATGCGGGAGATGCCACGATGGTGGTGTACTCCAGCGCGCCGCGAGTCTCAAGGGTGTGGCGGACAGCTGCAATGGTGGATGCCTTCTGGCCAACAGCCACGTAGATGCATCGAACCTGCTTCTCGGGGTCACCGGAAGCCCAGTTGTCCTTCTGGTTCAGAATGGTGTCGATCGCGATAGCGGTCTTACCGGTCTGGCGGTCACCAATAATCAGCTGACGCTGACCGCGACCAATCGGAATCATCGAGTCGATTGCCTTCAGACCGGTCTGCAGCGGCTCGTGAACCGACTTACGCTGGGTCACGCCGGGAGCCTGCAGCTCCAGTGCGCGGCGACCTTCAGCCTCAATGGGACCCAGGTCATCGATCGGGTTACCGAGGGGGTCAACAACGCGACCGAGGTACGCGTCGCCAACGGGCACCGAGAGGACCTCACCGGTGCGGTGTACGACCTGGCCCTCTTCAATACCGGTGAAGTCACCCAGGACAATCACACCAATATTGCGGGTATCCAGGTTCTGTGCGAGGCCGAGGGTGCCGTCTTCGAAACGAAGCAGCTCATTCGCCATAACCGAGGGAAGGCCCTCGACACGAGCGATACCGTCGGAGGCCGATACAACTCGACCCACCTCAACACGTTCTGCATTGCCGGGTTCGTAAGACGCTGCAAACTCGTTCAGCGCATTACGGACATCTTCGGCATTGATGGTCAGTTCGGCCATCTTGTGTCCCTGCTCTCTCATTGTGGTTGCGTTCCGTCAACGGAACCAACCGAAACTTGCAATTCGGGTTGAACGGGCGGGCAATGCCGCCACTTCTGCGAAGGAGGCATCAGCCACGCACCCGCTACCCGAGGTATCTTCTAAATCACCGTTGCGACGAACGGTTCAGCGTCGCTAGCTTGAGCCGCTAGCCGATGGAACGAGCCAGGTCGGACATGCGGGTCTCGACGGTACCGTCGATCACCTCGTCGCCCACCTGAACACGCAGACCGCCCAGAACGGCGGGGTCCACCGAAACGTCGAGCTTCAGCTCACGGCCGTACACGGCGTTGAGCGCGCGACCGAGACGTTCAAGCTGTGCCTGCGACAGCGCAATCGCGCTAGTTACTCGCGCAATGTAACGGTTCTGTCGCGTGACGATGATTTCTGCGAACTCATCGGCTACCCGTGCAGCGTGACGGCCGCGGGGGTTGGAGCCAACTCGTTCGAGCAGAAGCACACCTTCGGCGGTGGTGGCGGGGCCACCGAGCGCCACGGCGAGCTTCTTCTTTGCTTCTTTGCTTGCCTGATGGTCGGACAGCGCTTCCTGCGCCTGAGCGTTGGAATCAACGGTACGCACAAAGGTGAGTAGTTCGTTGAGCACCTCGTCCAGGGCATCCACGCCACCGCGAGACTGAGCCGATGCGGTCACGGCGAGCACTGCTGCACGCTCCAGGGCGTTCGCCAGATCAGCATCATCAGACCAGCGCTGAGCCACCGCATTGGTGAGCACAGCCATAGCCTGCGAAGAGATCTTGCCGCCAAAGACGGTGTTAGCGATACCCTGACGTACTGCTGCATCACGCGAAGAATCGGTGACAGCACGGCGCAGGGTGCCGTTGTGGTCGAGAATATCAACCACAGCGAAAAGCTCGCTCGCCAGGTTCAGGGGCTGCAGGGAAGCGTGAGCTTCCAGCACCTCTTCCACCTTGCTCAGTGATTCAGTAGATACTCCTGCCATTACCGAGCCGCACCTGCGTTCTGCTTCTCGGTTTCAAGGTCAGCAAGAAAACGATCTACCACACGGGCCGATCGCTCATCATCGTTGAGGGCTTCGCCCACAATCTTGCCGGCAAGGGTCGTAGCAAGAGTGCCAACCTCGGAACGGAGGGACACTGCTGCTGCCGCACGCTCTGCCTCGATAGCCTTTGCCGCATTATCGCTAATGCGCTGAGCCTCAGCGGTTGCACGCTCGCGAGCGTCGGCAATGATTGCCTCGCCCTCTGCGCGTGCCTCTTCACGAATCTTCTGAGCCTCCAGTCGAGCGCTTTCGAGCTGCTGGGTGTACTCATCGCGAGCCGCTGCAGCCTCTGCCTGTGCCTTCTCGGCCTTGGCAAGGCCACCTTCGATTGCTTCCTTACGGTCCTGGTAGATCTTCTCGAACGCCGGGACAACGTACTTAGCAACGATGTAGTAGAGGATCAGGAATCCGATGAGGGTAATGACAATTTCCCCGACGTCGGGAATCAGGGGGTTCGAAGTTGCCTCCGCTCCCCCTTCGCTTGCCAGATAAATCATGGAGGGAATCCTGTTCTATGGGATGGGTCGTTTAGGATGTGGCAGAGCCGGTTACTTGATGAAGACGAGAACCAGGCCCAGAATTGCCAGTGCCTCGACCAGTGCGAAGCCCAGGAACAGCATGGGCTGCAGGGTCTTCTGGGACTCGGGCTGACGAGCAACGCTGGTCATGTATGCCGCGAAGATCAGACCCACGCCGATGCCGCCGCCAATAGCTGCCAGACCGTAGCCAACCGCAGTGATGGAACCAACCATTATTTTTCCTTTCAACAGTGTTCGACCGGGAACATACCCGGACCGAACAGAGTTTGATTTGAGTTAATAGCCCGCACAGTGAACGTGTGGGTTGCTTTATTCACGCCCAATGACGAACGCGAAAACCTAAAAAACTAAAGAGTTTAGTGTCCCTCGGAAACCGAGCCCTGCAGGTACACAGCCAGCAGCAGAGCGAACACATAAGCCTGGATGCACTGAATCATGAATTCCAGGAAGTACAGGAACATGCCCAGAGCACCGGGAGCAATAGCAGCCAGGTAGCCGATGCCGCCCAGAGTCTCAACCATGTAGGTCACCATGCTGGATGCAACCATCAGCGCCAGGTGACCACCGAACATGGTCGCGAAGAGACGCAGTGCGTGAGTTGCGGGACGAATCAGCAGGTTCGAGAAGAACTCGATCGGAATCAGGATGGGGTAAATCCACACCGGCAGACCCGAAGGCATGGTGATGTCCTTGAAGAAGCCGCCCAGGCCCTTGCGCTTGATACCAACACCAACCCAGGTCAGGTATGCCACGCCAGCCAGTGCGTAGGCGCTACCGGGGTGGGAGAAGGAAGGCAGCTGAACAAACGGAATCGAACCGAAGAGGTTGTTCACCAGAACAAAGAAGAAGGAGGCGAACAGAATCGGCACGAAAGGCTTGTAGTGCTGAACACCCAGGGTTTCCTTGCCGAGGGAGTTACGAGCAAACATGTAGCCGGATTCAGCAATGAACTGAGTCTTGCCGGGAACCATGGCACGCTTACGTGCTGCGGTGAGGAAGAAGACCGCAATAATCACCACGGACAGCAGAATCAGTACGTTCTGCTTACCGAAAGCTAAATCACCAATGGTGAAGAAGGGGGGCAGATGCATGTCTTCAGGGGTCGGCGGCACATAGGCTTCCGCGAGGATCAACCCGTTCTCGATCAAAGCAAGTCCTTTCTTGCTGCTAGTGGCTATCAAGAGCCCATGTCTGCCTATAAACGACTGACATGCTAACTACATGGATGAATGTGTGACCTGGCGGTCCGCGTTCAATGACCTAGCGGTCTTTATTCTGCCTGGTCATGTGGGTAAAGACGAGGGTCAAACCTCCGACGGCGCCAATCAAGACGCCAACCCACACCAGCCAGGTGGTGGAGAAGACCAGGTCACCGAGGTAACCGATGCCTCCCCACACTGCTACACCGATGATCAGATAGAGAATCGACATGACGGCGCCGGAGAGACCTCCGTCAGACACCAATTCTCCGGTGGTGCGGAGCTTTTTGTCTCCGTCCCACCATTTCTTCTCTTCGGCCAAACGTATTTCCTTTCAAACACCAATCGTGTTACCGACCATGGTCTTCCGAGTCGGTGTCGAAGTACAAAATTCTCAGTCGTGCGATGCTAACTGTTTCAATAACAATCCACAGAATCACGCCGGTACATGCGCCCGCGAGAGTCCAACCGTGCCTCAGATTCTCGGGGAATGGCACAAACATCAATACCAGACCGAGCAGAGCAATCTTCACGAGGTAGCTCACCACCAGCGATTTGGGTACACCCCAGTCGAAAATGGGAGCAACCAACATAACTAATACGCCCAGAGTGAAGCATATATAGATTATCAGAAAGCCCAATGTTATTCCTAGCGCGCCCACGGGGCCCGCAAACAGGTACGCACTCATCATACCGCCCAACCAAGCCAGCAGAGAGTAAGCCGATACTCTGTAGAACAAAAATTTCCAGGAAAGCTCTTGACTCTCGAAAGAAGAGGCCTTCAAACCTGCTTGAGCACGCTCTCGGCGGCGTTTCTGCTGCTTCTTGCGCTCCGCCGGCGGATACCACAGAACGTCCACCACGCGCCTCCAGAGAGGCTCTACAGGAGCCTGAGATTTAGGCTGCTCAGAAGCCATTAGTGTTTCTCCCCACGATTCTGATTAGACTGCGTCGAAGAAGAGGAAGCAGAAGAAGGCTGACCCGCACGATCCTTCACCGAATCCGGCATGATCGGCTCCGGATGCAGCGAGGTCGGCTCCACATTCTCAGGAGTCGCAGGAACGCCAGTTGCCGAGGTCAAAGAGCCGGTAGCAGGCTCCGCAGTTGCCGACTTCGCCTTCGGCGCCGAACCCTTCGAATCCGCTGCAAAACGCTTCGACAGATCAATCGTAGAGGTAGGAGCCTCACCGCCAAAGAGCTGCGGCATACGCAGATACACCACCAGCACGGCAAGAGCCACGAGTACCACACCCACGGTCGCCACCACAGATCCCGCAGCATACAGATCAGATGCAAACGCCAACAGCACCCACACCAGAATGGTCGTACCCGTCACCACGGCGGTCGAACCAAGGTGGCTGAAACCAACATCCGTCAGACGCTGATACGTGTGAGTACGGTGCGGCTTGTACCACTGCTCCCCCGCCATAAAACGACGGAACAGAGTCGTACCCGCGTCCGCCAGATAAGTCATCAGCGGAGCAAAAGCCAGCAGGAACGGAACATCCGCAAACCACGCACCCACAGCCAACGTGCCCAGCGCCGCGCCCAAAACATAAGAACCCGCATCGCCCAAAAACACGTTCTTACCCGGGCGCACATTCCACGGCAGGAACGCCGCAAAAGCACCGGCAACCGCCACACCAGCCAAAGCCAGCCACGGCAGGTTCACCATCCAACCGGTCAGCGCATACGCCAAACCAGCCACCAGACCGTGAGCACCAGAAATGCCGTTAATACCGTCCATAAAATTCGCCACGTTAATGTAGCCGGCAATAAAAATTGCGCCAAGAATCAGTACCAGAACGTTCGTGCCCTGCACCGTCGCGAAGCTCACGCTCACCAGTACGCCAATCACCAGCTGCAGTCCCGCACGACGCACAATGCTCACGCCGCGAATATCCTCCAGCCAACCCAAGGCGAGAGCACACAGAATCGCCGCGGCAATCGTCACCGCCAGCTGCAAAGACTCAGCAGAACGGTACGTCCAGCCGAACAGGGTAGCCGCCACAAACGCTACAAAGGTCGCGGCCGCAGTCGCCAAGCCCATACCGCGGTAAGTCGGAGCAGTATGCGAAGAACGCTCATTAGGAACATCCACCATGTTGTAGCGATGCAAAATCGGGCGCACCGCAAACGGCAAAAGGGCACCCAAAACAAAAGCAAGAGCAAAAATGCTCAACAGCTCAGAAAAGGAGGTCATACCAGCTCCAAGGCATTGGCGCCGCTCCCCTGGACGCAAGCTCCAGAATCGCAGCTAAAGGACGATGTGTGCGTAGTGTGTGTTTACTTCGTATTCTATAGAACTCTTCAGTAGCCCGGGACTAAACGTTACAGGATCTCTCCATACGTTCTGCATATTCTGCGTCCTGAAATGTTCTACACCCGAGAAAGAGAAAACACCGGATACCGCACCCGCCACGCAAGTGCAGCATCCGGTGTTATTCCGTAAAGATTAGAACGTCTGCGCATCCGCCAAAGTACGCGGATCAGGGGCACGCTCCAGGCCATGACGCTCATAGCCGCTGTGCTCCCGATAGTTCTGAATCCACAGCTTATAATCGAGCTCATCAGGGTCAAGTGCCGGGGCACTCGACCGGGAAATATACCGGTTCTCCTCGCTCGGCACCAGCTTCTCGGTACCGCCGAAGAGAGTCTCATCCAGCTTCTCACCCTTGCGAAGACCAATCTCCTTGATCTCTACGTCATACCGCTCATACGCCTGGCGCATCGCCTTCGCAACGTCCAGAATCTTGACCGGCTGGCCCATATCCAGCACCATAACCTCGCCCGGGCGACCAATCGCACCGGCAAGCATCACCAGCAGGCAGGCATCGGTAATCAGCATGAAGTAACGGGTCGCGCGCTTATCCGTCAGGGTAATCGGACCACCCGAAAGAATCTGCTTCGTAAAGAGCGGCTTAATCGAACCGCGCGAACCAAACACGTTACCGAAACGAACCGACACGTAGGTGTTACCGGTCTTCTCGCCAAAGTACGCGGTCAGACGCTCCGCCACGCGCTTGGACTGGCCCAGCGCAGTCTTCGGATCCGCAGCCTTATCGGTCGAAACGTTCACGAAGGTCTTCACGCCCACCGCCTCCGCGGCACGCAGCACATTGAGGGTGCCCAGGGAGTTCGTCTTCCATGCCTCCTGCGGATACGCCTCCAGCGCCGACACGTGCTTCAAAGCCGCAGCGTGGAACACCACCTCGGGGCGACGGTCACGGAAAATCTCCAGCAGATTATCACCCTCACGAATATCAGCCAGAATAATGCGGTCATCATCCAGGCTCGACTCGTGAGTAATCGAAACCTTCGTCTCCATCAGCAGAGTCTCATCATGATCAAGCATCATGAGGGTCTCCGGCTCAAACTCGCTAATCTGACGGCACAGCTCAGAACCAATCGAACCGCCCGCACCCGTGACCAGCACGCGCTTACCGTGCAGGTATGAACGCAGAATATCGCGGTCAATATCGTAGTTAATCTCGCCACGAATCACGCGCATCAGGTCGTTATCGCTCGCGGTAATCAGACGCTCACCCATCAGTCGAGCATTCGCGCTACTAATACGCTGAACCTCAACCTTGAGCTTACGCATGCGGTTACAGAAGGACTCGAAGTAATCCTCCGACATATCCGAAATCGTCACCAGAATCTTACGGGTACCCGACTCACGAATCACCTGCTCCAGCTCACGGTAAGTCGTAATCACCGAAATGCCGTGGAACTTCGTACCAGCCTTCAGCTGGTCATCATCGAAGACCGCAACCGGGCGAAGCTTCGCATCCTCATCGTGCAGCATCGAATCCATGACCATGCCGCCAATAAAACCGGCACCGTACACAATCACCGGCTCACCGGTCAGCTCACGCACCGCACCACGCTCAGTGTAGACGCGCTTCGCCATGCGGGCGCCCGCCATCATAATCAGGCTAAATGCCGCCGCGATTGCAGGCACACTATGCGGCATATGCGGCAGACCCAACAGCTCATCCACAAAGGAGAAAGCAGTCAACGCCGCACCCGCGCTCAAAGCAGCCGCGCCGGCACGCCACGACTCGTCAAACGAACCGTACGAATACACGCCGTTATAAATCTTCACACCCGCCAGACCAATGACCAGGTGCAACACCACAGCCAACGTAGCGGTCATCGTCAACGACGCCGGGTGAATAATATCGAACACCGAACCGTTACTGAGCAGCACACTATAGCGGAGCATGTACGCGAACAAAACCGCCAGAACCCAGGCGCTCGAATCAATCAGCGCCTGCGCAATCAACCACCACGGCTTACGCTCATACAGGCGGTTCACCAGCATCGTGCCAGAGTCACCCTCCGTCACCATCGTGCCGCGCTGAGCTGCCTTCTGCATCACCACATGAGCGTGAGGTTTCAACTGAGCCACTACATGCCTCCTTCAGATGCGGTACCAGAAGAACGAGAAGAAGCACGAGCCGTCAACGACGACAACGCACGAAACGCCGAACGGCGCGCCTGCTCAGGAACAAAACGGTACACACTACGCACCGCCATATTCTGAGCCCACTGAAGCTTAGAAATACCGTGACCGGTGTACAGTCGACGCTGAATCGCCACATCCTGCAACCAGGCGTCCACTCCCCCGCGCTTCGTGTACGCGCCCGCACCCACGCGGTAACGCACCAGCGCCTCTGGGATATTGCCGAGACGATAGCCGGCATCGCGCAGACGCATCCACAGCCACCAATCCTCAGCGCCGGGCACGAACTCGTAACCGCCCAGCTGCTGCACGGCGCTCTTCACGAACGCCACGGACGGGTGATAAATCGGGTTGCGCGAATCCATCGCGCTGAGCAGACGCGCAGAATCAACAATCGCCTCGCGGGTCGACTCCACCGCAGTATTGCTCTCATTCACCTCAAGCATGGCAGAGCCCAGCACCGTGTAGCCGCCCTGCACCAGGGCAGGAATCAGACGCGCAAAACGAGTCGGCTCAGACAGATCATCAGAATCAGCACGAGCCACCAGCTCATACGAACACGCCTGCAGACCGGCATTCAGCGCCTCCGCCAAACCAACATTCTGAGCCAGCTCCACCACCTGAATCGGCGGGCAATCCAGATTCTCGGCGCGCTGAACCCAGCGGTCCACCACGGCATCCAGCTCGGGGGTCAGCGGACCATCCTTCACCAAAACCAGCTCGGAAGGACGCACCGTCTGGTTCAGAAGATTCGACTCCAACGCCTGATCCAGATAGGCGGGGTTCTCCTTCGCGTACACGCTCATCAGCACCGAGAAATCGGGTACAGAGCTCACGCAACCGCGCGCCTTCTCAGAGTCAGCGGGGCTTTCAGCGGATACCGGCACGCCGTAGCGGCCCGGGAAAGTCAGCGGGTAAATACCCTCAAGCACCTGAGCATTCGGGCGAGGCGCGCGCAAACCATCACGCACACCATTCAGGAAATACCCCAGGTAGGTACGGCGGTCATCGGTACGCAGAACAGTAGAAATCCACAGGCGCGCCGACGAGCCACCGTAGAGCAGCTTCTCCAGCGGGTTCAGGGTACGCGAACGGGTAAAGACCCACAGCTTATTGCGCACATCGTTATAGAAACGCGGCCCCGGGTCGGCATTCGTCGTACCAAAAGTCTTCGTGTGGTGCCTAGCCACCGAAGAAGGCACCGCAATGCCGTCACGGTGATGAATCAGACGAGTCGAAAACTCAAAGTCATCATTCCAAATAAAGAACTCAGCAATCGGCAAACCACCATTACGGCGAATAGCCTGCGCATCCATCAGAATCGACACGAACGAGGCGCTACGAATCGGACGGGCACCCACCGCCTGCGCACGAGCATGACGCTGCTGACCCGCCGCAAACATCGTGCGCGGAGTGTTCATCGGGTGGTCTTCGCCGTTCGTCCACACCACACGAGAGGCCACCACCGCGGGGCGCTGCGAAGGCACCGGCGAATAGTTCAGCCAGGCGGCAACCGCCTCCGACAGGGTGTTCTCGGTCGGCTCGGTGTCATCGTCCATAACCCACACCAAATCCGGGTTATGGCGTTCCAGGGCGCGGTCAATACCCACGGCGAAACCGCCAGCGCCGCCCATATTGCTCTCCAGGCGGATGCAATCCACCGGCAACTCATAGTCCAGGGCGCGCAGATACTCGGCAGTACCGTCCGTGGAGGCGTTATCAACAATCACTACCGCCGCAGGCACACGCTCACCAGAAGCGATACCCGCAAGGGTCTTCGGCAGCAGGTCCTCACGGTTATAAGTCACCACCACGGCGACCGTGCGGGGATACTCGTTCAAAGAATCATGAGAAGAAGATGGATCGGAAGAAGGCTGGGCAAAAGCGGTCACGTCGCTGTACTTTTCTGCCATAAGTTCTCCCTCCGCGGCGCGATGCGCCTGAATCAGCCGGTACGCGATATACCCATACCGAGCTGGGCGCTTATGGTGTTTCTCGCGCCCGCGGTATTCAACCGTGTGGATATATCACTCAAAGAAAATATTCTACCTGCGGTCTCCACTAGAGAGTGAACCATCACCTCAAAAGACGCACTTTATGACAAATAAACAACCGAATTCAGTTGATTTATCCGCATAGCGGACGTACCGGCACACCCAGTTTTGGGTATCCATCAAGCTATCAGCTTTACAGTCTGTGTTTGCGCTGTGCACCCCGTGCGAAAAAACGATCAGAGACCGAATAAAACCCCACAAATTCCCCATAAACTGTTCAAATATGGGAAAGTTGAAATGACCCCATTTTTCCCCGCAACGTACGCGGGCTCGTGAGAGGTAAAAGAGATGTCCGAATCCAAGTGGAAAGTCATTGGCGCCAGCGGCTTCGTTGGTTCCTCCATCGTCGCGCGTCTGAACGCAGAAGGTATCAGCGTCGACCCCATTGAGGCACCTCGACTCGCAACCCGGGCCCTCGACGTAGACAGCATCATCGACGAGGCAGACCAGCTTGAAGGCATCATCGACTCCCTCGCAGAAGCCTTCGCAGGCGCGCAGGTCGTCGTCAACGCAGCCGGCCTCGCAGCACCCAACATGCAGGATCTGCCCCCGCTCGTCGGCGCAAACGCCCTGCTTCCCGCCGTGATTGCCATCGCCGCCCAGCGCACCGGCGTGCGCCGCGTCATCCACCTCTCCTCCGCAGCGGTACAGGGTCCGCGCCTCGTGCTGGACGCGTCCGAAGAGACCAACCCGTTCAGCGCCTACTCCTTCTCCAAGGCACTCGGCGAAGAAGCGCTGCTCGACCTGCAGGACTACTTCCTCGAAGAGCACCCCGACTGCGCACCCGAACTGTGCATCCTTCGCGCAACCAGCGTGCAGGGCCGCGGCCGACGCACCACCGAACTCTTCGCCAAGATGGCATCCTCCCCCTTCGCATCCGTTGCGGGTGCAGGCACCGGCAAGTCCCCGGTCTCCAGCGTGCACGCCCTCGCAGAATTCGTGGTCATGCTCGGCACCTTCCCCGGCGAGCTACCCACCATCGTGTTGCAGCCCTGGGAAGGCGCAACCGTCGCCTCCGCATCCGTGGATGCTGGTCGCCGCCACCCGCACCGCCTGCCCGAGTGGCTCTGCCGCGCAGCCGTCAAGGCGGGCTACACCGTCTCCGAGCTGATGAATGACAAGTTCTCCGGCTCCGTGCGCAAGGTCGAGGTCATGTGGTTCGGCCAGGGCATCGACGACTCCTGGGCACGTGACAACAACCTTCTGCCCACCCCGCGCGTGCGTGAAGTACTGCGCAACGCCCACACCGCGCTGGGCAAGAAGAAGGACCGCCGCTTCGAGAAGAACTAAGCAGACACCTGATTCGAGCTTCACGCTCCAGGGCTTGTCAACGTTATAAGACGTAAAGGGAACGCCCGATATATCAGCTGATATATCGGGCGTTCCCTTATACGTTTAATGCTCACAAAAGCTTTAGAGCTGGTCCTCCGGGGCATCCTTCTGCTCGGTCTTTGCAGGCTCGGCCTTTGCCTCAGCATCAGTCTTAGCATCTTCAGCCTTAGCTTCTGCAGTCTTTGCCTCGCTCTGAGCGGGAGTGCTCTGAGCGGCAGTCTCAATCTTCGACTCGCCAAAGACCAGCGCGCGAGCAGTATCAGCAGGAACCGGGTGGGTCTGCGGCTCATCCGCACGAACCGGCTTCGGAGTGTTGTCACGGTAGCCGCGCGAACGCTCCTGATCCACGCCAGTGCTGAAAGCAGAAGACAGAGCCGAAGTAGCGCCCAGCAAGGACGCAGCGACAGAACCGGCAACCGGTGCCGAAGCGCGACGAGCAGGCTCACCGCTCACGGTGTGGGTGCTGTCCCACTGCTCGTACGCCTCATCCAGGTCAGCCTGCTCGTCCAGAGCACGCTCAGAAGGAGTCGACTCAGACGACGCGGAAGAAGCAGACTCAGCTTCCTCAACCTTACGAGCCGCCTGCTCGTCAGCCTCCGCACGAGTCAGAATGGTCGGAACGACCTCGCGTAGCTCCTCCACCGAAATCGCGCCTTCACGAACCACCACGTAGGGGAAGGAGGTGCAATCCAGAATCGTGGACGGTGCCGGGTCACGCTCAGTCACCACAACCACGCCGTCCTCATTCGGCTCAGACTCAAGCGGCTTAGGACGAGCACCACCGTCAATCACCACGGCAACGTCCTCGCCCAGAGAATCCATGGCGGTCTGTGCGTCCAGAGCGGCTTCCTGACCGGTCTTGTTCGCGCTCGAAACCGCCAGCGGACCGTGCTCAGTCAGCAGCTTCAGGGCGAACTCATCATCGGGAACACGCACGGCAACAGTACCGCGGGTCTCACCCAAATCCCAGCTCAGCGACGGGTACGCGTGAAGAATCATAGTCAGCGCGCCGGGCCAGAAGCGACCACCCAGATCGTAAATATCGTTCGGAACGTCGTCGACCACGCCAGCGAGCGCAGCAAGATCAAAGATCAGCACGGGCGGCGGCATGGTGCGGTCGCGGCCCTTATCTGCCAGCAGCTTGGCAACGCCCTGATGCGAGAAAGCATCGGCGGCAATACCGTAGACGGTATCGGTGGGCATCACAATCGTGTCGTGCGCCTTCAGCGCCTCGCGGGCAGCTTCAATGGCCTCGCGGGTCTCAGTTTCAGTCGTTACGGGGTACAGCTTTGCAGTCACGGGTCTTATTCTCTCATGTTTTTCTGGATGCGGCGAGACACCGGCACCCACAACGCGCCATGTGGAAGCACTCTTCCGGGGGTTCACCATATTTCGCGGGCTTTGAGCTGGCTGAGGAGGCGGACGCGTTGCCTTCACGCAGCCCGGCACGGGCTAGATGGTGCATTTACTAGTCTAAAGGCTCTAGTGGGCGCGGTTTATAACCGACGCTATGACGCGGACGATTATTCAGGTCACGCACCGGGTAGCAGCCCTCGAAGCCAACATGCGCCAGCAGCTCGGCGACGGCTTCTTCCTGGGTGTCGTCGTGCTCCATAATGAACAGGCCGCCGGGGGTAAGAAGCTCGAAAGCGCGGGCGGCAATTGCAGAGGGCATCTGCATGCCGTCCTCTCCCCCGCCGTACAGTGCCATGTCCGGGTCGTGCACGGCGGCTTCCGGGTCGGCGGGTACGTTCGCCGGCGGAATGTACGGAGGGTTCGAGAGCACCGCGTCGAAGGTTCCGGCAAGTTCGGGCAGGGCGGTCAGAGCGTCCCCCTGAACCAGGTGCACGCCGAGCGGCTCCAGGTTCTTGCGGGTGTAGGGGATGGCGTCTTCGGAGAGTTCCACCGCGAACACCTGGGCGTTCGGCAGTTCGCTCTTGATTGCCGCGGCTATAGCCCCGGAGCCGGTGCACAGGTCGACGATGCGTAGCAGACCGGTTGCCGAATTGGTGCGTGCGGTCAGCACTTTGAGGGCTTCTTCGACGAGTAGCTCGGTCTCGGGGCGGGGTACGAACACGCCCGGTCCGACTGCCAGTTCTAGGCGGTAGAAGGGAGCGGAGCCGGTGATGTGCTGCAGCGGTTCGCGGGATGCGCGGCGGGCGACCAGCGCCTCGTACTCTGCGACCTGTTCGGGGGTGAGCCGCTCCCCCATGAGCGCCGCGTGCTGTAGGCGTGAGCGTGAGCCGCCGTAGAGCAGGTGCGCTGCGAGTAGCTCGGCGTCGACGCGGGGGCTGGGCACCTGCGCCAGTGCCGCGGTGGCGCGCGTGAGTACCTGCGCGAGTTCTTCCCCGCGCGGGTCGTGCACATTCACCTTCATGAGCTCTCCTTACGCTCTCTCAACAGCTCAAAACCTGTCACAGCATATGGCTAAGGGGCTCCACCGCCGTAGCGGCGAGCCCCCTCACCAACATCTCATACCGTTTCAAAGAATCGGCACGAGCAAATACAGAATTACTTCTGTTCCTGGCCCACCTGAGCGAGGCGGTGCGCCTCATCCATCTCAATAGCGGACTGAACCACAGGCTCCAGGTCGCCGTTCAGCACAGCATCCAGGTTATACGCCTTGTAGCCGGTACGGTGATCCGCAATGCGGTTCTCCGGGAAGTTGTACGTACGGATACGCTCCGAACGGTCCATGGTACGCACCTGCGAAGCACGGTGTGCCGCGTTCTCAGCGTCAATCTGCTCCTGCTGGTGAGCCAGCAGGCGCGCACGCAGAACGCGCATCGCAGCTTCACGGTTCTGCAGCTGAGACTTCTCATTCTGCATCGCCACCACAATACCGGTCGGAAGGTGAGTAATACGCACCGCCGAGTCAGTGGTGTTCACCGACTGACCACCGGGGCCCGAAGAACGGTACACGTCAATCTTCAGGTCGTTCTGGTTAATCTCGATTTCCTCGGGCTCATCCACCTCGGGGAACACCAGAACACCAGCAGCAGAAGTGTGGATACGGCCCTGAGACTCAGTCGCCGGAACACGCTGCACACGGTGCACGCCACCCTCATACTTCAGGTGCGCCCACACGCCCTCAGCTGGCTCATTCGAGGAGCCCTTAATAGCAATCTGGGCATCCTTATAACCGCCAACATCGGTGCTGGTCGAAGAAATAATCTCAGTCTTCCAGCCCTTGTTCTCGGCATAACGCATGTACATGCGCAGCAGGTCACCAGCGAACAGAGCCGCCTCGTCACCACCGGCACCAGCCTTCACCTCAAGAATGACGTTACGGCCATCATCCGGGTCACGCGGAATCAGCAGGCGGCGCAGCTTCTCCTGAGCAACCTCCAGCTCCTCCTCCAGACCGGGAATCTCCGCCGCGAAATCCGGATCCTCATCAGCCATCTCGCGAGCAGCCTCAAGGTCATCCTTCAGCGAAGTGTACTTGTTGTACGCAGTCACAATACCGGTCAGCTCCGCGTAGCGGCGGCCCACACGGCGTGCCTTACCCTGATTCGCCTGCACGGCGGGGTCAGCCAGCTGATTCTGCAGGTCAGCGTGCTCATCCAGCAGAACCTGAATAGATTCAAACATTCTGTTCTCTCTTCCATCTCCCGCACTTTACGCCGCACGGGCAGGCACTAGACATCTCACACCCCTCACAACGGGGATGCACAAAACGAACGGCTCACGCGCCCCACCTGCATGAGGAGGTGGGGCGCGTGAGATACGAGCCTTAGTCGACCAGACGCAGACCGTTCTTCTGAACCGTCAGAAGGAACTCCACGTTGCTTTCAGTCTTACGCAGCTGGTTGGTCAGAACGCCCAGAGCCTGCTCAGGCTCCATACCCGCCAGGGCACGGCGCAGACCCCACATAATCTTGATCTCATCCGGGGAGAGCAGGTTCTCCTCGCGGCGAGTACCAGAAGCGTTAATATCAACCGCCGGGAAGATACGCTTATCCGCCAGCTGACGGGACAGGCGCAGCTCCATGTTACCGGTGCCCTTGAACTCTTCGAAGATCACTTCATCCATCTTCGAGCCGGTCTCAACCAGGGCGGTAGCCAGGATGGTCAGCGAGCCGCCCTCTTCAATGTTGCGGGCAGCACCGAAGAACTTCTTCGGCGGGTACAGTGCGGCAGAATCCACACCACCGGAGAGGATACGACCGGATGCGGGAGCCGCCAGGTTGTATGCGCGGCCCAGGCGGGTCATGGAGTCCAGCAGCACGACCACATCGTAGCCGAGCTCCACCATACGCTTCGCACGCTCAATAGCCAGCTCAGCCACAGTGGTGTGATCCTCAGCCGGGCGGTCGAAGGTCGAGGCGATAACCTCGCCCTTGACGGTGCGCTGCATGTCGGTCACTTCTTCAGGACGCTCATCCACCAGGACCATCATCAGGTATACGTCCGGGTTGTTTACGGTAATCGCGTTCGCAATGGACTGCAGCATGAGGGTCTTACCCGCCTTCGGCGGGGACACAATCAGACCACGCTGGCCCTTACCAATCGGGGACACCAGGTCCACCACGCGGGTGCCCAGCTTCTTCGGGGTGGTCTCCAGGCGCAGACGCTCCTTGGGGTACAGCGGGGTCAGCTTCGAGAAGACGCGGCGGTTCGCTGCTTCCTCAACGGTCTGACCGTTAATCGCCTCAACCTGAACCAGGGCGTTGAAACGCTGGCGGCTGTTCGACTCGCCCTCACGCGGCACGCGAATCGCGCCGAGCACGTGGTCGCCCTTACGCAGGTTGTACTTCTTCACCTGAGCCAGGGAGACGTACACGTCGTTGGTGCCGGGCAGGTAGCCGGTGGTACGCACGAAAGCGTAGTTGTCGAGAATGTCCAGAACACCCGAAATCGGTGCCAGCACATCGTCTTCGCTCAGGCGAGGCTCGTTCTCCTCACGGCGGCGAGCCTGCTTCTCAGCACGCTCAGCCTGACGGTCACGCTTGGAACGGCGCTCAGTACGCTCGGTGCGCTCGGCACGCTCTGCGCGTTCTGCACGCTCAGCAGCCTTACGCTCGGCACGTTCACTACGCTCAGTGTTGCGCTCTGCACGCTCAGCCTGACGGTCACGCTTAGTGCGACGCTCGGTGCGCTCACCGTCCTGGTCGCGGCGACGCTCACGGGTGCGGGTACGCTTCGAGCTCTTCTCACCGTCAGGGGTGCCAAAAGTCATGTCCAGGGCAGCGTTCAGGCTGTCCAGGCTCGCGGTGCCGTCAGCGGTAGTAGCCTTCAGCTCAGCAGAGTTACCGGGCAGGTCAACCTGCTCCGCACGCTCGCCAATACGCTCAGCAGCCAGCTCAGCGCGCACATCCAGCGGAGGAAGCTCAGCGGGCTTCTCGTCCTTACGGGTGCGGGTGCGGCGGGTACGCTTCTCCGGCTTCTCGTTATTCTCAGTCTTCTCGGACTTCTCAGCCGATGCGTCCTCACCCTCAGCGGCACGGCGAGCGCGCGCACGCTTCTGAGCGGGAGTCTCGTAACGGGAAGAGCGGGTACGCTTCTCAGACTTTTCAGCCTTCTCAGCGCCCTCACCGGAGGCTTCAGCAGCCTCAGCGTTTTCGGTCTTCTCAACCTTTGCCTCGGCGTCCTTCTGGGCGCGAGTACGGCGGGTACGGCGAGGCTTAGACTCTTCAGTCTTCTCAGCGGCGGGAGTCTGGGCAGACTCAGCAGCAGCCTCAGCGGACGCTTCGGACTTAGGTGCCTCAGACTTGGGTGCTTCAGACTTGGGCGCAGCAGGAGCGGCTACGGCGCCGCCACGCTGATGCTCCTCAAGAGCCTGAACCAGCTCGGCCTTCTTCAACTTTAGATAGCCGCGGATACCAAGCTGCTGGGCGAGGACACGCAGCTGCGCGACCTTCAAGTTCGCAAGTTCCGGTGCGGCAGCTGCCGTACCGTACTCATCGGTGACAACAATATTCTTTGCCAACTACAATTCCTTTGGTTATAAGCCCTGAAAATCTTCAGAATAAAGATCGGGCGGGCGCTATAGCGCGGTCAAAGGTTTAGACACTGCCGAAAGAAAACAGCAGTCTGCACCTTCGACTCCCTCGAACCGCACTGGAGGCGGTTCGCGTCTCTTACCGTACCCGCTGATTCAGACACAGCGAGCACACACGGAAGATAAGGCGCTCTATCACAAATGTGGGCAAGCCCAAACCATCATCTATAGAACCATCTACACGAGATGAAGAGGATGGATTGGTCACTTTGAAAGGGCACCCGCCGCGAAACCGAACCCTCAGAAAAGTCTTCCCCTATGCGTCAGAAATAAAGAAAGACATGAATCCCAAAGGCACTCCCCCGAACCCTGCCGGCTCCCACCCAGATACAAAAGCATCTGAGGTATTAGGGGAAACGGAAATACGTTACGAAGGATAGTATCGACGGTCTACATTGAACGACGGGCGAACCTCAACATAGGACGAACTAATAACGCCCTACTGAGTAACTATAACACCTTCAGTATCAATTTCAAGGGGAAGCACCCGCCAGTTCAGGCGGCAATCCGCAATAGCGCTACCGGGGTGAGTCGCCTCAAACTCGGCAATCGCCTCCTGAACCTGTCGCACCTGCTCCTCGCCGTGTGCAAAGGTCAAAACGGTCGGGCCAGCACCAGAAATCACCGCCGCAAAACCCTGACCGCGCAGATACGCAACCAGCGCAGCCGACGGCTCCATCGCGGTCACACGGTAACCCTGATGCAGGTAATCCACGGTCGCATCCATCAGGTACTCGGGAGCATCAGAGAGAGTGCGCACCAGTAGCGCCGCACGAGCCGAGTTCGCCACCGCCTCAACGTGGGGCATCTGCGCAGGGATCAGCGAACGAGCAAGCTTCGTCGACACCTCGTAATCGGGCACAGCCACCACAGGGTGAACCTCAGGATGCACCGGAATAATCAGGGTCTTCCAGTTACCCATCTCACCCCAAGACACCGACAGGTTGCCGTAAATCGCCGGAGCCACGTTATCCGGGTGGCCCTCCATATCGGAGGCGACCTGCAGCATCTGCTCACGGCTCAGACGGTGTTCCTCCGGCAGCAGACCGCTCGCCGCAGCCACGCCCGCCACAATAGCCGACGCCGAAGAACCCATACCGCGAGAATGCGGAATCTTATTATCAGCAATCAGCTTCACCGGCGGCAGTTCGTCCAAACCAACCGCAGCGAAACCAGCCTTCATCGCCTGCAAAACCAGGTGGCTCTCGTCGCGAGGAACATCCGCGCTACCCTCACCGCTGAGCTCAAACTCCAGACCGGACTCAATACGCTCAACAACCAGCTCATCATAGAAGCCAAGACCCAAACCCATGCTGTCATAGCCGGGACCCAGGTTAGCGCTCGTAGCGGGAACGCGAACCTTAACGGACGCGCCCACCGGAATATCAGAAATATGCAGGGAAGACATGAGAAGAACCTCGCGATCGGTGACGTAATGAGTGAATAGGTGAAAGATACAAAAAGGGGCTGTCATGCAGGTGCACCCCGCCCCGCAAACACGGGACGGAGTGCACATCGTAGTATGAACAGACTAGTTCAAATCAAGAATATCTGCCACAGCAACCACGTCGAAGGGAGCCTTAGTCGGCTCAACCTTCACACCGTTAACAGCCTCAAGAGCCCACTGCGGGTCCTTCAGACCGTGACCGGTCACAGTAATCACGATGGTCTTACCCTCGGGAGCTTCACCGGCGCGGTGCTTCTTCAGCAGACCCGCAACGCCAGCAGCCGAAGCCGGCTCCACGAAGACACCCTCGCGGGCAGACAGCCAGCGGTGCGCTTCCAGAATCTCCTCATCGGTGACAGCCTCAATCACGCCGCCAGACTCATCACGAGCAGCTTCAGCCTTCTCCCACGACGCGGGGTTACCGATACGGATCGCGGTCGCAATGGTCTCAGGAGCCTCAATCGGGTGACCAGCAACGATCGGTGCAGCACCAGCAGCCTGGAAGCCCCACATGATCGGGCGCTTGGTCGCAACCGGTTCCAGAACCTTACCGTCACGGTTGGTGTAAGGCTCCGAGTACTCCTTGTAGCCCTTCCAGTACGCGGTGATGTTACCCGCGTTGCCAACCGGCAGCAGGTGGTAATCGGGAGCGTCACCCAGGGTGTCAACAACCTCAAACGAACCGGTCTTCTGGCCCTCAATACGGTAAGGGTTGACCGAGTTCACCAGGAACACCGGGTAATTCTCGCTGAGCTTGCGAGCAATCTCCAGGCAGTTATCGAAGTTGCCGTCAATCTGAATGATGTCAGCACCGTGAGCGATAGCCTGAGACAGCTTACCCATAGAAATCTTGCCGTCCGGAACCAGCACTGCACAGCGCATACCAGCCTGCAGAGCGTACGCAGCAGCCGAAGCGGAAGTGTTACCGGTCGAAGCACACACAACAGCCTTCGCACCGTCACGCTTAGCGGCGGTCATCGCGCTGGTCATACCGCGGTCCTTGAACGAACCGGTCGGGTTCATACCCTCAAACTTCAGGTAAACGGTGTTACCGGTCTCAGCAGACAGTGCCGGCGCGTGAATCAGCGGGGTACCACCCTCGCCCAGGGTCACAGCCTTTACATCGTCTGCGAAAGGCAGACGGTCACGGTACTCATTGATAACGCCCTGCCACACGTGTGCCATTGGCTTCTCCTTCAATCTTGGCGCCCCGCCCGCCGAACCTCCCATAGGTTCGGCGCGGTAGCGGGTACGCGGGTTAGTTAGTGAGCGATGCACCCGCAAGCGAACATCGCACGTTTAGTGAGCGGCGCGTGCCGCACATAGATAACGCTTTTGAGCCTTAGTGCTTCTCGGACTCCACGCGGATGACTGAGTTCACCTCACGCACAGTGTCCAGAGCATCAATCACAGCAATCGCACGGCGCAGATCAGAATCCTTCGCCGAGTGAGTCACCATACGAATCTGAGCCGCGCCCTCCTTCGGGGTGGACTGGCGCAGCGAATCCACCGAAATACCGTGCTCGGCAAGGATACGGGTAATATTCGCCAGAACGCCCAGGCGGTCCTCCACCAAAACACCCACCGAGTAGCGAGACACCACGTTATCCAGACCGGTTGCGTGCAGCTGCGCGTGGGAAGTCTCCGGAACACCGGGACCGCCCAGCACCAGGCGACGAGCCAAAGACACAAAGTCACCCAGAACAGCCGAAGCAGTCGGAGCGCCACCCGCACCGGGACCGTAGAACATCAGCTCGCCAGCGTTCTCCGCCTCAACGAACACAGCGTTGAACGCACCGTGCACACCAGCCAGCGGGTGCTGACGCGGAATCAGGGTCGGGTTCACACGAATGTTAGCGCCGTTCTCACCCTCACGCTCGCAAATAGCCAGCAGCTTGATGACGTAACCATCAGCATCAGCGGCAGCAACATCATCAGCGGTGATGGAAGTAATGCCCTCGGTGTGCACGTCATCAATAGTGAACGTCGAGTGGAACGCCAAAGAAGCAACAATCGCAGCCTTCGACGCGGCATCGTGGCCCTCAACGTCAGCGGTCGGGTCAGCCTCCGCGTAGCCGAGCTTCTGAGCCTCAGCCAGTGCGTCCGCGAAGGATGCGCCGGTGGTGTCCATCTGATCAAGAATGTAGTTGGTGGTGCCGTTCATGATGCCCAGAACGCGGGTCACACGGTCACCAGCCAGGGAGTCACGCAGGGGGCGCAGAATCGGGATAGCACCCGCAACAGCAGCCTCGTACGAGAGCTGAGCACCGGACTCATCAGCGGCAGCCTGCAGCTCCACACCGTGCTTAGCCAGCAGCGCCTTGTTACCGGAAACCACGGACTTGCCCGCCTTCAGAGCACGCAGAATGCGAGTGCGAGCCGGCTCAATACCGCCGGTCAGCTCGATGACCACATCCGCCGCATCAATCAGGGATTCAGCGTCAGTGGTGTACAGCGAGGGGTCCGCATTCCAGTGGCGGGATGCATTAGTATCGCGCACAGCAATACCGATCAACTCCACGGGGGCGCCAATGCGCTTTTCAAGGACGGCGTTATCCTCGACCAGGATGCGAGCAGCCTGGGAACCGACATTACCGGCACCAAGCAGTGCTACTTTGATCTTTTCAGCCACGATAGTCTCTTTCTACGGTCTGTTCCGGGTTCGCCCCGGTATCTCTTCGGGCTACGGCGTGGATGCGGCGCAGAGCACGCACTCAACAACCACTTTATCAAGAGCCGGGGACGGCTCAGCAGCCTCAAGCTGCGACTTTTACTCTCTGAGATGAGGTATCCCTCACAGTTATGAGGTGAACCTTATCGTCTGTCATGTTTTGAACGCACAAAACCGTGAAGACCCGCCCGCAACCGCCACCTCACGGCGTTCATTGCAAAAACGGGAACTTCACGGCTTTTCATGATGTCAGAATGGGCTCTAAGATATCCGTTCTTAGATATCCGAACCCATATCCAGCGCCAACATATCCTCCTCGCGCTGACGACGAATCATCACACGAGAAGGCTTACCCTCAGCAGTGGCAATCACCGGCGGGCGAGTCAAGAAGTTATAGTTCGAACCCAGCACATAGCAGTACGCGCCGGTCGCCGGAACCGCCAGAATATCGCCAGCCTGCAGGTCAGCAGGCAGGTAACAGTAACGAACCACCACATCGCCAGACTCGCAGTGCTTACCCACCACACGAGAAAGCACCTGCTCCCCCGCCGGGGCACGATTCGCCAAGGTCACCGAATAATCCGATTCGTACAGCACCGGGCGGGCATTATCACTCATACCGCCGTCCACCGAAACGTAGCGGCGCACACGAATCTCGCCGTTCTCATCCTCAATGCTCACGTTCTTAATGGTGCCGACCGTGTACAGGGTCGCACCCGAAGGACCAGAAATGGAACGGCCCGGCTCAAACGACATGTGCGGAATCGCCATGCCCAGGCGCTCACAGGTCGCCGCGACGGAAGCGGCAATTGACTCGGTCACCTCGGTAATGGAGCGGGGGTGATCCGCCTCGGTGTAGCCGATGCCGTAACCGCCACCCAAATCCAGCTCCGGCAGCGTCACACCCAGGTCACGGTTGAGGCGGTTCATGAACTCCAGAGCGGTAGTAGCCGCCTGCTCGAAGCCCTCCGCTTCAAAAATCTGCGAACCAATATGGCAGTGAATACCGCGGAAATCCAGGGAATCGGTCGCGTTCAAAATTGCGGCAGCCAGCGCCGCGTAAGAATCGGTAGCCTCAACACCCCAGTGCTCCAGCTCCTCCTCTTCCAGGCCGGCGAGCGCGGCGGTGCCCGGTTGCAGGGACATGCCGAACTTCTGATCCTCGTGCGCGGTCGCAATGGACTCGTGGGTCGAGGCATGCACGCCGGGGGTGATGCGAATCAGCACCGGAACCGGGGCGTAGGGTTCCTCGCCCTCCGCCACACGCTCGGCGGCAAGCTCAACGTACACGCGCTCAATGAGCTTGAGCTCGTCCACCGAGTCAACCACCACACGACCCAGGCCATTGCGGATTGCGCGGGCAATCTCAGCCTCCGACTTGTTGTTACCGTGCAGGGCGATGTTCGCGCCGGGCACCTGCGCACGCAGAGCCAACGCCAGCTCACCACCGGAAGCGGTATCCAGGCACAGCCCCTCCTCGGTCGCCCAGCGCGCCACGGCGGTGGACAGGAAGGACTTACCGGCGTAGTAGACGCTCACCTTCGCACCGTACGCGGCGAAAGCCTGCTCAAAAGCGGTGCGGTAGGCGCGGGCGCGGGCGCGGAAGGTCGTCTCGGAGAAGACGTACTGCGGGGTTTCGTGCTCAGCAACCAGGTCGCTGACGGTCACGCCATCAATGCAGAGCTCGCCCTGCTCATTGCGGGTGAAGGAATCAGTCCAGATGGTGCGGGACAGTGCCTCGGGATGCTCGGGGTATGTGAGCCATTCGGGGGCGTAGAGGGCGCGGGCTTCGCTCATCGTATCTCTTTCGGTAACTATCGTTGAGTATCTTTGAGGGCAATGCGTTCAACCCCCGCCCCGGCAGCACCGGGTCGGGGGTTGAAACGAGAGTATTACATGCGCTCGGGTGCGCTCACACCCAGCAGGTTCAGGCCGTTAGCCAGCACCTGCTGTGCCGCGTTGTTCAGCAGCAGGCGGGTACGGTGCAGGTCGGTGACCTCTTCATCAGCTTTGGGGGCGACGCGGGAGACACCGTACCAGCTGTGGTACGCCGAAGCGAGCTGCTCCAGGTAGCGGTTCACGCGGTGCGGCTCGTAGAACTTCGCGGCATCACGCACAGCAGCGGGGAACTGGCCGAGTACAGCCAGCAGCTCGCCGTCAGCAGCCGAGTCGAGCAGAGAGGTGTCCACGCCGTCCTCAACCTTCACGCCAGCCTCCGCAGCGTTACGTGCCACAGCGGCGGTACGTGCGTGAGCGTACTGCACGTAGTAGACCGGGTTCTCGTTGCTCTTGGAAGTCAGCAGGCCCAGGTCAATGTCGATGGGGGTGTCCACCGAGTAGCGGGTCAGCTCGTAACGAGCCGCGTCAACGCCCACAGCCTCGACCAGGTCCTCGAGGGTGACCACGGTGCCGGCACGCTTGGACATGCGGACAGGCTTGCCGTCCTTGACCAGGTTCACCAGCTGACCGATCATGACCTCAATCTGGTCGGCGCGGTAGCCAAGAATCTGGGCGATAGCCTTCAGACGGCCCACGTAGCCATTGTGATCAGCACCGAGCATGTAGATTGCCACATCGGCGGGGTTTACTGCACGGGTCATCTTGTCCTGGTAGTAGGCGATATCGCCCGCCACGTAGGCGTGGTTACCGTCAGACTTAATGACCACGCGATCCTTGTCGTCGCCGTAGTCGGTGGTACGCATCCACCACGCGCCGTCAGCTTCGAAGAGCTGACCGTTCTCGCGCATAGTGTCGAGCAGGGCGTCCACCTTGCCGCCTTCGAACACAGAGTTCTCGTGGAAGAACACGTCGAAGTGGGTACCGAATGCCGCCAGGGACTCCTTAATCTGATCAAACATCAGATGAGTACCGATTTCGCGGAAAATCTCTTCGGGATTCTCAGCCTCAAGCGCGTCAGGGCGCTGAGCCAGAATCTGGTCCTTAATGTCAACAATGTACGCGCCAGCGTAGCCGTCCTCGGGGGTCTCCTCACCGCGGGCAGCGGCAATCAGGGAGCGCACGAAACGGTCAATCTGGGTACCGTGGTCGTTGAAGTAGTATTCGCGCACGACGTTAGCGCCCTCAGCTTCAAGGACGCGGGCGAGCGCATCACCGACGGCAGCCCAGCGGGTGCCACCCAGGTGGATGGGGCCGGTGGGGTTCGCGGAGACGAACTCAAGGTTAATGGTCTTACCGGCGAACTTGTCGCTGCGGCCGTATGCTTCGCCAGCCTCAACGATGGTGGCGGCAAGCTCACCAGCAGCTGCGGCGTCCAGGGTGATGTTCAGGAAGCCGGGGCCAGCAATATCTACGGATGCAACACCGGGGATGGCGCCAATCTTCTCTGCCAGAAGAGCTGCTGCCTCACGCGGGTTCTTGCCCACCTTCTTGGCGAGCTGCAGAGCGACGTTGGTTGCCCAGTCGCCGTGTTCGCGGGACTTGGGGCGCTCCACTCGGACGGCGGGCAGTTCAGCGCCCTCCACGAGGGTCAGCTGGCCGGAGGAAATGGTTTCTTCAAGGGCAAGCGCAATGGCTTCGGAGAGTTCTTCAGGAGTCATAACAAACTATTCTAGCAAGCCTTGGCAGGTGCCTGACCCTTTATCTAGTGCATATCTGATACCATAGGTGGGTTGCCTCTGTAGCTCAGCGGATTAGAGCACCAGTTTCCGGTACTGGGGGTCGAAGGTTCGAATCCTTTCAGGGGCACGATGTTCTTATTCGAGAGGGAACACGGGAGCCGATATCCGAGGCGTATTGTTCGGGTATCGGCTCCTTTTTATTTAACTGCTATGCCGGGCAGCTCCCTCCCTTCACCCCCAGAGGCAGGAGACCTCAGAGGGTGGACACTACCCGCCTACCTGTTGTGGCAACGCTAACAGCCTTGAGAGAATGGGAAAACGCGCACACCCGTCACATCAGCACGGCTTCAAGCCACAACAGCGGAGGTAACCCGATGACCACCATGCGCCAGATTCAGCTCACCGAATGGGGCGACGAAAGCGTTCTGCACGAAGCAAACGTGCCTATCCCCTCGCCGGTGCGCGGTCACGTGCTCATCAAGACGGTTGCCGCCGGTGTCAACCCGATTGATGTGACCACTCGCAAGGGTCTGGGTCCCGCCGCTCAGCTGGCAGATCCGTCGTACAAGCCCTTCGTACCCGGCTGGGATGTTGCCGGCACCGTGGTTGCTACCGCCGGCGACTACACGGGTTTTAAGGTGGGCGACGGCGTATTTGGTCTTGTTGCTTTTCCCTCCCCCGCCGGTGCGTATGCCGAGTATGTTCTCGCCCCGGCGCATCAGCTGGTGAAGGTGCCCGCAGATGTTCCCTGCGCGCAATTGGGTGGCGCTCCCCTGGCGGCGCTGACCGCATACCAGGCACTCTTCGAAGTGGCGCGATTAAAGGAAGGCGAGCGCGTGCTCATTCACGCCGGTGCCGGAGGCGTCGGCCACCTCGCCGTTCAGCTGGCGGCACATGCCGGCGCGCAGGTCTTTGCAACCGCCTCCGCGGCTAACCACGAGTTTGTGCGCTCGCTGGGCGCCCAGCCCATTGATTACCGCACCGAGGATTTCCGCACCGTGCTGGGTCAAACCATGGACGTGGTGCTCAATTCCACCGGTCAGCAGACCTTCCTCGATTCGCTGGAGGTGCTGGTTCCCGGCGGCCGCATTGTCACCCTGACCAGCCCCGACCCGCTGGATGTTGCGCGTGAGCGCGGCTTCGAGGCGCAGTGGCTGACGGTTCACCCGGACCGCACGCAGATGCAGGAGATTGCCCGCCTCATGTCCTTGGGCCTGTTGAAGGTGCACGTGGATCAGGTGCTTGATTTTTCGCAGGCTGCGCAGGCTCACGCCCTGGTGGCGACGGGTCGCACCCGCGGCAAGATCGTACTGGTTCCCTAACGCGGCGCTGATTCATGCAGACTTCTGAGAGCGCGCCGACCGTTGAGGGCGCGATGGACACTGAGGACGCGCCGAATGTAGAGGGTGCACTGACCGCTGAGGGCGCGCCGACCGTTGAGAGCACCGAGTACCGCTCCGGTTTTTACCGCGAGGCGGGCTTTTACGATGCCCACTCGCTGCCCGACTACGGCGCGCAGTCACCGGTAACTCGCGAGGCGTTCGCCTACGATTTCTTCCCCGCGATCGGAGATATCTCTTCCCCCGCGCCGCTACTGGTGTGGGTTCACGGTGGCGCCTGGCGCTTCGGCACCAACCAGGCCCTACGCGACATCATCCTGCGCACCCCTGGCGGGGAGCAACCCAATACCCAGGCGCTCATGCGCGCCGCTTTTCAGCAGGCAGGCTGGGCGGTCGCATCCATCAACTACCGGTATTCGCATCAGGCACTCTTCCCGGGCGCTCTGCACGATGTGAAGGAGGCGGTGCGCTTCTTCCGCGCCAACGCGCACGAATTCGGTATTGACCCGCAACGCATTGCGGTAGCGGGCGGAAGCGCCGGCGGGCACCTGAGCATGCTGGTTGCGCATACGGGAGATTCCGCCGCCGATGCCTCTGTACCTGAAGATTCTGCATTTGGGGATTCTGCGAGCGCACCCGAACACGCCGAGCACGACGAATACTTTGAAGGCAGGGCGGCGAGCGCCTACCCGTCCCATAGTTCGCAGGTGGCGGCGGCGGCTTCGTTCTACGGGGTCAGCGATTTGAGGACCATCTTCACCGACCGTCCTCTGGCTGGCTACGCTCTCGACCACCCCGAGGATGACGGCGCAGAATGGCGGCTATTGGGAAGTACCCACCCCGTACCCTCAGACCTGTCGACTCTCGACGCTTCCAAGGGTGAGCGGGCGGTTCCGGGTGTCTGCATCGAGCGTGCCCAAAAGAACTGGGAGCGTGCGCATCCTATTGATGCGGTACGCCCCCAGAAACGAGTGAATAAGTTCGAAAGTGCCTCTGCACAGGGTGCGAGCGGCGGTGCCGCTGCCCTGATGCTCGTGCACGGTATTAGTGATTCGTGTGTGCCGTACCAGCAATCGGTGCGGGTGTATCAGACGCTGCGCACGCGGCAGGTGCCTACCGATTTGGTGCTGGTTCCGGATGCCGAACACGGGGATTCGCGCTGTTTTAGCCCCGACATTGTTCAGCAGATGTTGCTATTTCTCAACCGCGCTGTTTAGTTCAACCGCGCTGTATAGCTTGAGCGGTTCGACAGGTTAGCGAACGCGGCGGTTCACGTATTCGTGCTCAAGGCGGTAGCGTTCGAGGTCATCAAAAGCAACGCGACGGTGCGTGTTAATGCGCTCGAACGGAATATCTCCGCGCTCCAGCAAGCGAACAACGGTCGGGCGAGATACGCCCAGGTAGTCTGCCGCCTCCTGCGTGGTCATGAGGCGGTCCTGGCGTACTACGCAGACGTCCTTACGGTCGGCGAATGCGCGCGCTACGGAGGTAAGGGGTCCGTACATTTCAGGGGAAATCTGTACGCGCTCGCCGTCGCCGGTGACCAGGTAGAGGGTTTCTTCGGCGCTGAGGCGGTCGAAGTGGGTGCGCAGACTCGCGTGAACGAGGGCTTGGAAGAGCTCTTCGCAGCGGTGGTGAATTTCTTCGTGCTGTCCGTCTTCGCAGCAATCCAACACTGCAACACGTGTTGCCGGGTACGTCTTTGGTGATGGCATAGTCACTCCTTCGTTACTGTGTTATTCACCACTGTAGCAGTTGAACGAAACTATCGAAAGAAAGTTAAGAAGCGCAGTTAATTCGCATCTGCAGTGCATAAAATTCAGATGAATAATTATTAATTCTAAAGATGGCATTTGATGTCGTTTATTGTATCTTAATTGCTCGTTCAGGGTCAGTATTCCGCCACCGCCCGCCCCTGGGTTCCCGCGAACAAACCCAAATATGACAAACAAAGCACACCCCAAGCCCACCGCGTGCAAGGCGAGTACACTGGATAGGATATGTCTGAGCAGAAATCCACGAAGAAACACGCAGATACTTCTAAGGCCCCCCGCACCGCCCCCACCATGGCGAGCATGGCCGCCGCAATCCATGCGGCAAAGGTACGATCCTCCGAAAAGACCGGCGAAAAAACTGCAGATAAAACTACTGAGAACAACGCGGTAAAAAACGGCGCTCCGAAGAAGGGTGCGCAGAAGAACAGCGCCTCGAAGAATAACGCTGACCGTAAGAGCTCCTCCCGCGGCACCTCCGAACGCAACTCCAACGCCTCCCGCTCCAACCGACGCGCAGGCGCCAACAACCGCGCCCGCAAACAGGGCAACCAGCAGGGCGACAACAAGAGCAGCCAGCAGAACCGCCCGGCACCGCGCCGCTACGAACCGTTCATCCCCGAGGTCATCACCTACCCCGAAGAGCTGCCCGTCAGCGAACGCCGCGAAGACATCATGGAGGCGATTCGCGACAACCAGGTCGTCATCATCGCGGGTGAAACAGGCTCCGGTAAAACCACCCAGATTCCCAAAATGTGCCTCGACCTGGGCCTGGGAGAGAAGGGCCTCATCGGCCACACCCAGCCGCGCCGACTCGCCGCACGCTCCGTCGCCGAACGCATCGCCGAAGAACTCGGCCAGAAAATCGGCGAAACCGTCGGCTACCAGGTTCGATTCACCTCCGAAGTCGGCGAACACAGCGCTATCAAGCTCATGACCGACGGCATTCTGCTCGCCGAAATCCAGAACGACAAGCTACTGCGCCGCTACTCCACCCTCATCATTGACGAAGCGCACGAACGCAGCCTGAACATTGACTTCATCCTCGGCTACCTCAAGCGCATCCTGCCGCAGCGCCCGGATCTGAAGGTCATCATCACCTCCGCGACCATCGACCCGGAGCGTTTCGCACGCCACTTCTCCCCCAGCTACGTACCGGGCAAGGGCATCGTCGACGAAAACCTCAGCGCCGAAGAACGCGAAATCGCCGAAGCAATCCTGCCCGACGACGCGCCGCCCATCATTGAGGTGTCCGGCCGAACCTACCCCGTGGAAATCCGCTACCGCCCACTCGACGAGGAAGACTACCTCAGCGACGACGAAATCGAAGACGACCACGACCCCACCGACGGCATCCTCGACGCCATCAAGGAACTCTCTAAGGAAGCGCCCGGCGACATCCTCATCTTCTTCTCCGGCGAACGCGAAATTCGCGACGCCAAGGACGCAATCGAGGCAATGGTTCTCAAGTCGCCGCGCCTGAACTACGAAGTGCTGCCCCTGTACGCGCGCCTCTCGCTCGCCGAGCAGCACCGCGTGTTCTCCCCCGGATCGCGCCCGCGCATCGTGCTCGCCACGAACGTTGCCGAAACCTCGCTGACCGTGCCCGGCATCAAGTACGTCATCGACACCGGCACCGCACGCATCTCCCGCTACTCGGCACGCACCAAGGTTCAGCGTCTGCCCATCGAGCGTATCTCGCAGGCCAGCGCCAACCAGCGTTCGGGCCGATGCGGCCGCGTCAGCGACGGCATCGCCATCCGCCTCTACTCCGAGGAAGACTTCAACTCGCGCCCCGAGTTCACCGACCCCGAAATTCTGCGCACCAACCTCGCAGCCGTCATCCTGCAGATGATCGCAATCGGCGTGGTCCGCGAACCCGGCGACATCTCCCGCTTCCCGTTCGTGCAGCCGCCCGCATCCCGCGCCATCAACGACGGCGTGAACCTGCTCCGCGAACTCGGCGCGCTCACCGAACGCCCCCACCAGCCCCGCAAGGGCCGCGGCAATAGCGCAACCCTCACCGCCATCGGCCGAGCCATGGCGGCATTCCCCGTGGACCCGCGCCTGGCCCGCATGATCATTGAAGGCGGCCGCCGCAACTGCGCCAAGGAAATGATGGTGCTCGCCGCCGCCCTGACCATCCAGGACCCGCGCGAACGCCCCGCCGACGTGCGCGCCGAAGCCGACGCGATGCACGCTCGCTTCGTCGACGACACCTCCGACTTCTCCTCCTTCCTGCTGCTCTGGGACTACATCAACGAGCAGCAGGCGGCGCTGTCCTCCTCACAGCTACGCAAAATGTGCCACCGCGAATACATCAACTACCTGCGCATCCGCGAATGGCAGGACCTCTTCGCGCAGCTGCGCGAAATGGGCCGCACCGCCAACATCCACGCCAGCGGTGGACGCGATATTGACGCCTCGGCCCACGAGGTAGACATCCACAAGAGTCTGCTCACCGGTCTGCTCTCGCATGTAGGAGTCAAGGAAGAACGCGAAAAAGACTCCAAGGGACGCAACCGCGGACCGCGCGAATACCTCGGCGCACGCGGCACCAAATTCGCGATCTTCCCCGGCTCCGGCCTGTTTAAGAAGAGCCCCGACTGGGTGCTCTCCGCCGAATTGGTCGAAACCTCCCGCCTGTGGGCGCGCACCAACGCCTCCATCGACCCGCAGTGGATTGAAGAAGTCGGCAAGCACCTCATCAGCGTGCAATACTCCGAACCGCACTGGTCGCTCAACTCCGGTGCGGCCGTCGCTTACGCCAAGGGCACCCTCTTCGGCCTGACTATCTACGCCGACCGCCCCGTGCAGTACGCCCGTGTGGACGCCGCCGCGGCCCGCGAGATCTTTATTCAATCCGCCCTCGTCGAAGGCCAGTGGCATACCCAGCACAAGTTCTACCTGCGCAACCAGCGCGCCCTCGCCGAAGTCGAAGAACTCGAAGCACGCCTACGCCGCCGCGACCTGCGCGTAGACGACTCCGTACTCTTCGCCTTCTACGACGCACGCATCCCCGCCCACGTCACCGACGTGCGCGCCTTCGACAAGTGGTGGAAGCAGGCACGTCTTGAAGACGACAACTACCTGGACTTCAACCCCGAAAAGCTCATCAACGAGGAAGCCGCCGACTACGACGACTCCCAGTTCCCCCGCCAGTGGGTGCAGCGCACCGACAGCGGCGAACTGACCCTCGACCTGCGCTACGAATACGCCCCCACCGCCGGCATCGGAGGCGCCCGCACCGACGCCGCCAAGCGCGACGGTGTAGCAGTCCAGGTACCCATCCTGTTCCTCAACCAGCTAAGCCCCGAACCGTTCCGCTGGCAGATTCCCGGCCTGCGCCACGAGCTCGTCACCTCGCTCATCAAATCGCTCCCCAAGGCGATTCGACGCAACTTCGTACCCGCACCCGACGTGGCACGTGCCGCCTGCGCCGCCCTGGAAGAGGACTACTCCCCCGCAACCGACGAGCTCATCCCCTCCCTGGCACTCGTACTACGCCGCCTGCGCGGCGTCGTTGTCGAGCCCGAAGCCTTCAACTGGGACGCCGTGCCCGAACACCTGAAAATGGGATTCCAGGTGCGCAACGCACGCAACAAAATCCTGGGCGAAGGCAAAGACCTGCGCGCCCTGCAGCAGCAGCTCCACAAGGAAATTCGCGGCGCCCTCGCCGACTCCCTCGGCGCATCCGACGACACCATGGCAAAAATGGTGGCGCTCGCGCAGGGTGGTTCGGGTAACTCGGGTAGCTCCGCGGCTTCTGCCAAGAAGGGCGCGAAGAACGCTCAGAGCGGCACCGCCCAGGTAGCCGATGCGCACGGCTCGCAGGTACGCGAAATCAGCGGCCTCACCGAATTCCCCGCCGACCTCTTCCCCAACGGAGAAATCCCCCGCAAGGTACAGCGCATCATCGCCACCCAGGCAGTCAACGGATACCCCGCCCTCGTCGACGAAGAAACCAGCGTAAGCCTGCGCATCTTCCCCACCGAAGCCGAACAGCTGCACGCGCAGCGTCGCGGCATCATCCGCCTGCTCCAGCTGCAGGTGCCCTCGCCCGTACGCTACGTGAGCGAACACCTCTCCCACAAGGAGAAAATCCTCTTCACGCAGAACCCGCACGGCTCCATCGACGAACTCATCCGCGACTGCACCGTCGCGGCACTCGACCACCTCGTGCCGCACACCCCCATCTTCACGCACGCCGAATACAGCGAACTCTACGAGCACGTGCGTGCCGAACTCATCGAGACGGTCTTTGACGTCACCAAGCTCGTCGCCGAGATTCTCTCCGAAGCCACCGCGCTGAAGAAGGCAATCAAGAAGGCAACCTCGCTGACGACCATGCACGCTGTCTCCGACGTGAAGGCACAGATGGAGAACCTCGTCTACCCCGGGTTCGTGGCGCAGACCGGCTACGATCAGCTCGTGCACCTGCCGCGCTACCTCAAGGCTGCCCAGGTGCGCCTGACGAAGCTCGGACCGAACCTGCACCGCGACAACCAGCTCATGCTCACCGTGCAGGACCTGGAAGACTCCTACGATAACGCGGTCAAGTCGCTACCGGCAGGCACCATCGTGCCGGATGCGCTCCGCCGCGTGAACTGGATGATTGAGGAGCTACGCGTCAGCTTCTTCGCCCAGGAACTTGGTACCGCCTACACGGTGTCTGAGAAGCGCATTGCGAAGGCTCAGCGTGAGGCGCTGGACGCTATCAAGCGCTAGTTTGTGAGCTTGCGGACGGCGGTGTTCGTCCTCGCTCCTACTCAGGTGTAGGTGCGCCGCATGTTTCCTCCGCGCCTACGCAGGGGCACCCGTCACCCGGACGCTCCGTCCTCTCCTTGCTTCGCTGCGGAGAGCGTCCGGGTTGACACCCTGAGGGCGCTTCCGGAAAACACGGCTGCACCTGCAGCACAAGCAAAGAGCCCCCACACGAGGTAATCGTGTGGGGGCTCTTTGCCGTTCACAGCGCAAGCTAAGCCGGGAACCTAGCGCGGAAAGGCGGTGTCGTCCGTAGCGACATCAGGGTGCCCGAGCTCTGCGAGGGCGGGTGCCCCTGTAGGAGCGAGGACGAACACCGCCTCTCAGCGTGAGAAACGGTTAGGCTGCCGCCTCGCAGAAGGTCACCGTCACGGAGCCGTTACCGCGCTCGCGCATCCACTGCGGCGCGTTCTCAGCCGAAACAATCGCACCCTCGCTCACCGACGGTGCAATGTACGAGCCGCCCGCGCCACCGGCGCCGCCCTGCATCGTGTAGCCCAGGCCCTGGCGCACACCGGTCGGGCTGTTCAGCCACTTCTGGGTCAGCACAATCGAGGAAACGGACTGTGCCGCGCCGGAACCGCCGCCTCCGTAACCTGCGCCGCCACCGCCGGACACCACGGACTGGTAGCCGTTGAAGTTCTGCGCGTACGCGCCCTCATCGTTGTAGACGTCCAAGTCCCAGCTGCGGTCCTCGTAGGTGCCCTTCTCGTGCACGCTGGCGGGGTTCTCATCCAGCTGGTAGGAGTACGCGCCCGCACCATCGCCGCCGTTGCCCGCGAAGCCGCTCGTACCCGCGTTACCGGCAACAAACTGGCTGAATAGCACCTGGTTGTTGGTGGTTTCAAAGCCGATGATGGGGCCGCTTACCGGCAGGGTGCCTGCCGCGCCACCGGCACCGCCCACGCCCGCTGCGCCACCGAAACCGGAGTTATAGGTCAGGACCTTAGAGCGTTCAGCATTGTAGACTTCGTAGCCGGGGGTGCCGTTGGAGCCTGCCGCCGCGGAGGCGCTACCCGCCGCGTCGAACTGCGGGGATGCGTCCGAACCGAGAGGTGCCACACCGGCGTCAATCTGGCCGTTGAAGTTGGAGTACCAGGGGTCTGCGTAGGACACGCCGGAGGTGGTCATGCCCGCACCGCCACCGCCGCCTGCTACAGCTACGACGACGCCGTCGATAAGCAGTGCGGAGGAGCCGCCGCCGGATGCAGCGTACGCCTGGGTCTTGGAGTTTGCCGGGTCCGCGTACTTGGCGTCGACCTGCGCGGTGATGGTGGCGGGGATGGTGTAGGCGGGTACGGCGCCGCCGTTGCCGTAGCCTTCACCGCCTGCGGTGGGGGTGAGGGAGCCGTCACCGATACCGCCTGCCGCGGCGATAATCTGCACGGTGGAGCCGGGGGTGACGGGGATGATGCCGGTGACCTTCGCGCCGGAGCCGGCGGGGGTCATGCGGTTGTTGGTGCCGCCCGCGCCGCCGACCAGTTCAAAGCGGAGCTTGTAGACGTTGTTGGGGACGGCGAAGCTCTGCACGGTTTTGGCGCCTTCGTCGGTGCCGGAGATGTTGTACGCCGGGTGTGCGGCGAGCGTGCAGTCTGCGGAGACGGACGCTGCGTAGGAGGGGATGGTTGCGGAGGCGGCAACGACGGGTGCCGCCCAGGCTGCACCAGCGACGAGCTTGCGGCGGGTCAGGGAAGTAGACATGGTATGCCCTTTATTCAGGTGGGGTGATGTGTTTGCGGTGCGGAAGCGGGAGCCTGAAAGTCTGTGCCTCTGCGCCGAGGAAAAGCATACCTTGAACCTCAGCTTTAACATAAATCCCTAGCTCGAGCACGGTATGGGAGCTCTTGGGCATCTCGCGCCGCTCCCTTCCTTCGCTCCTGCAGGGGAACCCGCCACGCCCGGACGCTCCGCCGCTCCTTGCTTCGCTGCGGAGAGCGCCCGGGCGGGCACCCTGATGTCGCTTTCGGAAGGTGCGGCTTTATGCGAGCCGCAGGTTCCGTCCGCGCACGCAACGCCAGCAGAGGGTCTGCAGATTATCGGGCTCGTTATTGCCGCCTTCGGATAGCGGGACCTTGTGGACGACCTCTAGGATGAGGATTCGTTCACGCATGATGGAGTTGCCGCATCCGGGGTTTTGGCAGGTGTAGTTGTCGCGTTCTTTGATGCGTTGGCGTAGCTGGGCGGTCATGAGGGTGCGTTCGCCGCCTTCGGGCCATGCCCAGCGGATTTTGCGTTCGAGGGTTTCGGAGAGCGCGTCGAGGGTTGGGGTGTCGAGGGTGACGGTGACGGCGCGGTTTTCTTTGCCGCCGGGTGAGGTGTATTCGAAGCGGTAGATGGGGTACGGCACGGTCAGCCCCACGTGGCAGACGTTGAGTTTGTTCCAGAACTCGTCGGCGTAGATCTTGGTGATGAACTGGGGCGGGTTGATGTGTGCGATCATGTCGTCTTCGCGGCGTCGCACGTTGTCGACGGCGGTTTCGAGGCGCGCGATATCGTCGGAGAGGCGCTGCACGTCTTTGAGGGTTTGCAAGTCGGCTTCGATGTGGAAGTATTTGGTGAGGCTGCCGATGGGGTCCCGCTCGGCTTCGAGAACGACCTGTTCGGATGCTTTGTAGACGTGAGGGTGGCGTTCTTCGGGTTTCTTCTGCAGCAGCGTCTTCCAGGTTTTGGGCTGCTGAACTTCGACGATGGCGAGGTGGCTGTACATGCCGTTGGTGGAGGTGCCGAGTTCGTAGATTCCGTGCGTGTAGATGTCGTGTACGTAGCTGGCGACTTCGTTGTATTCGCTGGCGAGTGTGGCGGTGCGTTGGCGGTGCGTCTGGAATTCGGGGGATGCGAAGTACCGGTTTTTGCGGATGGTCAGGACAATGCCCACGATGACTATGATGATGACGACGCCGAGGATGACGTACCAGAGGGAGAAGGCGAGGCATACGGCGAAGAAGATGCCGAGCCCTTTGAGGAAGGATTTCATGGGTGTTCCTTTGTGATACGGCGGTGTATCTGTGAGTGTAGATGTCCTCCATTAGGGTATCGGAGGTAGGTTCGGCTGACAAAGCCGACTCGGCGGACCCAGCAAAAGGTTGAGAAGGCGACAGCCCCCTCCCCCTCCAGTTCGTTATACCGGTATCGCGCACACAAGCCCTGTCCTTACGAATCTAAGGCTGAGTGACTTATGTAGGGAACGGAGGGATGGTGTCCTCCGTCGTGACATCAGGGTGCCCGAAGCGAAGCGAGGGCGGGTCCCCTGTAGGAACAAGGAGGAGCACCTTCCCTCCTTAAAACCAAAAAGTTAAACACAAAAGCCCTTAGCTCGAAAGCTAAGGGCTTTATCTGTGCGCGATACTGGGATCGAACCAGTGACCTCTTCCGTGTCAGGGAAGCGCGCTACCGCTGCGCCAATCGCGCTCACAAAACAGTTGTTTTGTTGCGAGGTGAGGACGGGATTCGAACCCGCGTACACGGCTTTGCAGGCCGCTGCCTAACCACTCGACCACCTCACCGCATACGCTCCACGAGGGAACGCGTTCGAACTCTTGGAGTCCTTACGAGCGGTTGACGAGACTTGAACTCGCGACATCCACCTTGGCAAGGTGGTGCTCTACCAACTGAGCTACAACCGCATATCAGCGTATTCAATTTGAATCATTCCGTTGGAGTTTTTCGCTCCGTCGTGCTGACAGGTAAATACTATACGGGGTTTTTGAGTGTTTGCCAAATCCTTTGTGGATCATCTTGTGTTCCGCGTGTTTCCGGGGCAGAACGGGGTATTTGGGCTCGTTTTTGGGGAGTGCGAGCAAAATTTATTTTCATGGTGCCGGTCACATTTTTGGGGTTTTGGGGTGATTATTGTTCCCGTGAGGGCAGCGCGGGCACACATTGTCCGCCACGATGTCCGCTGAGCGTCCACAAAATTTTTCGCAAGGACACGAAAAGGAGGGGCGGGGAACCTGGTTCCCCGCCCCTCCCCTATGAAATCCGCACCGGCAAAAACGCCAGGCTCATGTTTTTCTGGAGTCTCTAGGGCTCTTCGAAGAAGAGGCGTTCGTAGACCTTGCGGGCGTTGCGGGTTTGGCGCAGGTAGTCCTCTTCGAGGGCGCGTGCGCTACCGGCGGGGTATCCGCACCAGCGGGCGATTGCTTCCAGGTCGGCGCGTCCCGAGGGTAGGGTGTCGGATTGGCGCACGCCGCGCAGTACGTTGCCACCTCGAATCTTTGTGGCGAGTAGCCAGGCGCCGCTGAGGATTTCAGCGTCCGCGGCCTCGACCAGCCCCGCCTCAACCGCGGCGTTTAGCGCCTTCAGGGTGGAGGTGGTGCGCAGCCCGGGCACGGCGTGCGCGTGGCGTAGCTGTACGAGCTGGACCAGCCATTCCACGTCGGAGAGGCCGCCGCGGCCGAGCTTGAGCTGGCGGGTGCGGTCGGCACCGTGCGGCATGCGTTCGTTTTCAACGCGCGCTTTCATGCGGCGAATCTGCTGCACCTGTTCGGGCGTGAAAGTTGCCGGGTAGCGGTACGGGTCGACGAGCTCCACGAAAGCCTCGCCGAGCGCCTCGTCGCCGGCGATGGGGCGGGCGCGGGTGAGCGCCTGGAACTCCCAGGTTTCCGCCCAGCGTTCGTAGTAGGAGCGGTAGGAGTCCAGCGAGCGCACGATAGCGCCCTGCTTGCCTTCAGGACGCAGGTCGGCGTCCACTTCGAGGGGCCGTTCGGCGCGAATAGCGGGCTTGACGGGCTGTTTGAGGAGCGTCAGGGTGCGATTGACGATGCGTGCCGCCTGTTCCTGTGCGGCGTCTTCGTCGGCCCCGTCGAGGGGTTCATGGACGAACATGACGTCCGCGTCGGAGCCGAAGCCGTTCTCGGCGCCGCCCAGGCGGCCCATGCCGATGACGGCGATGCGGGTGAGCAGCTTCTCCCCCGCTGTCGCCTCAGCTTCGGTGTCTTCCGGTGCCGCTTGGAGTTCACGCAGGGCAATCTGCAGCGCCGCACCGATCGTGCACTCGTCGATGGCGGCAAGACCGGCGCAGGTGTCCTCAATGTCGACGATGCCCAGGGTCCAGCCCATGGCGGTGCGCAGGGTTTCGCGGCGGCGCAGGTAGCGCACGGCGCGCATCGCCTCGGCGGCGTCCGCGTGGCGTGCCAGCAGGGAGGAAATCTCGGAGGCGAGAGCTTCCTCCCCCAGCGGTTTGAGGTCGGCGACCTTGTCCAGCCAGGCGATGGAGGCGGAGGCATCCTCGAGCAGGTCGGTCATGGGGCGCGAGCTGGAGAGTAGCTGGCTGAGGCGTTCGGCGGCTGCGGGTGAGTCGCGGAGCATGCGCAGGTACCAGCTGGTGCTACCGAGCGATTCGGAGACGATGCGGAATCCGAGCAGGCCGGCGTCCGCGTCCACGCCGCGGGCGAACCAGCCCAGTAGCACGGGCATGAGGTGCCGCTGAATGTCTGCACTGCGGGAAAGTCCCGTGGTGAGCGCCTTGATGTGGCGCATGGCACCGCGCGGGTCGCGGTAGCCGAGGGCGGCAAGACGGTCCTGTGCCGCCTGTTCGCTGAGCACCACTTCGTCGCGGCTGAGCGTGGAGACGGCGGCGAGCAGCGGGCGGAAGAAGATTCGCTCGTGCAGTGAACGGACGTTCCGTTTAATTTTCTGCCATGCCTTGAGCATCTGCTCGGCGGAGAGCGTGCCGTTGCGTTCCGGGGAGAGGATTGAGCGGGCGAGGGCGCGCTGTTCGGCGTCCTTTTCGGGCATCAGGTGGGTGCGGCGCAGCTGCTGCAGTTGGATGCGGTGCTCGAGCACGCGCAGCTTCTTGTAGTCGCGGCTGAATGCTTCGGCGTCGGTGCGGCTAATGTAGCTGACGGCGGTCAGCGCCGCCAGGGAATCCACGGTGGACTTGGTGCGCACGGCGGGGTCGGTTCGACCGTGCACGAGCTGCAACAACTGCACGGTGAACTCAATATCGCGCAGGCCGCCCGGGCCCAGCTTAATCTGGCGGTCCACCTGATGGGCAGGAATATTATCGGTCACTCGGGCGCGCATCGCCTGCACGGATTCCACGAAGGATTCACGGGCGGCGGACTCCCACACGAAGGGGTCAATGGCGCGGGCGTAGCGGGCACCCAGCTGCGCCGAACCGGCGATGGGGCGCGCCTTGAGCAGCGCCTGGAACTCCCAGTTTTCCGCCCAGCGCTTGTAGTACTGAACGTAGGATTCGACGGTGCGAACGAGCGGGCCGTCTTTGCCCTCGGGGCGTAGGTTCGCGTCGACCTCCCAGAGAGCGGGTTCGGGTGCGGGGCCCATGATGGCGCGGGTGAGGGCGTGCACGAGCTCCGTGCCGATGGTGGAACATTCGTTCTCGGTGAGCTTGAGCGGGGCGCTCTCCCCCTCTGCCCCGGCATGAGGTGCGGCGCCAGCGGCGGCGGGTTCTACGGGCGCAACCACGTACACTACGTCAACGTCAGAGATGTAGTTCAGCTCGCGGGCACCACACTTACCCATGCCGATAATCGCCAAGTCCAGGGCGTCTACGGCTTCACCTCGGCGAGGAGCCGCCAGGCCGGGGCCCAGCCCCTCCGCAACTTCGGTGCGGGCAATGGCGAGCGCACCTTCCAGCGCGGCGGCAGCCAAATCGGCGAGGTGACGACCGATGGTGGGCATCATTTCGACCGGGTCTTCGCAGCACACGTCGAGCAGGGCGATGCGCGCCAGGGCGGCGCGGTAGGCGACGCGCAGGGTCACGTAGCCGTCTTTGCCGGTCTGTTCGGCGGCAGCGCGCGGACGCTCCGCGTGGGGGTCGGCGCCGAGGGGGGTGAGGATGTCGCGGCGGTAGGGGGTGTCCAGCGGTGCGATGGGGGTCAGGAATTCCCCGTCGGTTTCCGGCAGAATCGACGCCGGGTGCTGGGAGCGAATCAGCGCGCTCTCAGCCGGGTACACCTGCGTGTCGAAGAGCGGGTCAATGTGTTCGGGGCGGCGGTAGAGAAAATCACCAATCGCCTGGGATGCGCCGAGCAGGCGGTACATGCCGAATTCTTTGTCGCCGCGGTTGGCGCGTTCGGCGACCGCCGGGTGCTTCTCGATGAGGCGCACGAGGGCGGGCAGGGCAATATCCGGTGAGGGCGCGAGGCGCAGCCCGGCAAAGAGCGCATCCTGCGAGACGTGCTTCAGTTCGGGTGCGTTGAGCCAGCGTTCTGCCTTGGAGGGGTCGTGGAAGCCTGTGGCAATCATGCGGGTGCGCAGGCGTAGCTGAGCTTTGCGTTCGGCTTCGGCGCGTTGTTCGTCGTCGAGTGCGTCGAGGGCGATGTCGGTGAGCGGTTTGGGTTCTTTGGCGGGGTCGATAATGCGGATGAGCCCGGTGGCCGGGTAGTGGGAGCTGTCAGTCATAGCGTGAGAACCGTGGGTAGAGAACTGGGTTAGAGAACTGTGGGTGGAGAGTAGATCCGGGGTGGAAAGTATAAATTTCGCCAGCAAAAATCGGCGGCTAAAAATCGGCGGTGAACGGTGCAGCTGATAGGTGCATTTGATAGACCTGTGGGCGGTACCCGCCGGCGTGTTACCGGTAGCGGGTACCGCCCTGAGGCTGTCAGCGGTTACTCATTTAGAGGATTCCGAGGTTGTGCTTGAGCTCGTACGGGGTCACCTGAGCCTGGTACTGGTCCCAGTCGGCGCGCTTATTGCGCAGGAACTGCTCGAAGACCTGCTCGCCCAGAACCTCCGCCATGAACTCGGATTCTTCGGTGATATTGATGGCTTCACGCAGGGACGCGGGTAGCGGGTTGTAACCCATGGCTCGGCGTTCGGCGTTGGTCATGGCGGCGAGATCTTCGGTCACGGCGGGCATGAGCGGGTACTCGTTTTCGATGCCCTTCAGACCTGCGGCGAGAATCACCGCGTAGGCGAGGTACGGGTTCGACGCCGAGTCCAGGCCGCGGTACTCGATGCGGGCGGACTGCATCTTGTTCGGCTTGTACAGGGGCACACGCACGAGGGCGGAGCGGTTGTTGTGGCCCCAGGAGACGTAGGAGGGTGCCTCGCCGCCGCCCCAGAGGCGCTTGTAGGAGTTGATGAACTGGTTGGTGACCGCGGTGAATTCGGGGGCGTGCTTGAGCACACCGGCGATGAAGTGGCGTGCGGTCTTGGACAGCTGGTATTCAGCACCGGCTTCGAAGAATGCGTTGGTGTCGCCTTCGAAGAGGGAGAAGTGGGTGTGCATGCCGCTGCCGGCGTACTTGGTGAAGGGCTTGGGCATGAAGGTTGCGTACATGCCGAGCGAGTAGGCGACTTCCTTGATGACGGTGCGGAAGGTCATGACGTTATCGGCGGTCTGCAGGGCGTCGGCGTGGCGCAGGTCGATTTCGTTCTGGCCGGGGCCGGTTTCGTGGTGGCTGAATTCGACGGAGATGCCGACTTCTTCGAGCATGGTCACTGCCTTGCGGCGGAAGTCCTGCACGATGCCGCCGGGGGTGTGGTCGAAGTAGGATTCGTAGTCCACGGGCACGGGGAATCCGTCGGCGCCGAGCTTGGAGGATTCGAGCAGGTAGAACTCAATTTCGGGCGAGGTGTAGCAGGTGAAGCCCATCTCCGCAGCCTTGTTGAGCACGCGCTTGAGCACGCCGCGGGTGTCGGAGGCGCTAATCTCACCGTCGGGGGTGAGCACGTCACAGAACATGCGGGAGGTGTAGTCTTCCTCGCCGCGCCAGGGCAGGATCTGGAAGGTGGAGGGGTCCGGCTGCAGCAGCATGTCGGATTCGTAGATGCGGGAGAAACCCTCAATCGAGGAGCCGTCAAAGCCCAGGCCTTCGTCGAAGGCGCTTTCTACTTCGGCCGGTGCGAGCGCAACGGATTTGAGGGTACCGACCACGTCGGTGAACCAGAGGCGGATGAAGCGGATGTCGCGCTCTTCGATGGTGCGCAGTACGAATTCCTGTTGGCGGTCCATGAGTTGCCCTCTCGGTGCGGGCGCGCATCCGCGTGGTACCCGTCTGTGGGTGGCGGAGGCGCGCTGAATTGTGTGCCGAGACGAGGATGTATAGTGCGGGAGCGACCCGGTGGTTCCGCTGAGCTTCAGCGGTTTTCACCGTCGTTCCGGCGGGTTGCGTACCAGCGGTGCTGGCGCCTCCTTGCCCCGGCGTATGTCCTGTTGTTATCTAGCCTATCGGGTTCTGCTGTGTGGCGGGTGGGTGGGAGGTTTCGTTTGTGTAAATTCTCTTTTCGTGTGCCGCGGTAGCTCAGATTCTGGGCGGTATCGGGGCCTCTGCTTTTTCTGCGGTGGGGGTTGTGTTCAGATATCTAGCAGATGACGGTTCGCGGGGCGTGGTCGGAGTCGCCTTGCGATAATGGGGGTATGCTACATTCCGTTCTTCTCTCATCAGCTTCGCAGGCGCTTCCCGCACAGGTGGCGCCCGCACAGATTCCTCTAGCGGCAAGCACGCTGGTTGCCGCTGACCCCACCGGGCTTGAGTGGCTACTACTTATTGCCGCCCCCATTGTTTTCTTGGTGTTGTATCTGGTCTGTCTTTTTGCGGTTGCGGTCTTTGGCCCGACAGTCATGAAGAATAACAAGACCGGTGGTACGACCTATCTGCTGGACCGCCCCTCCCGTGTGGCGTTTAGGACCCGCACCGTGGCGTTGTGGGCGCTGGTTGGTGCGTTTGTGGAGTTCATTTGGACCGGTTATACGGGTCGTTTGGGGTCGAGCGCGGCTATTCCGGTCATTATTTTTAGCTGGTCGTGGAAGTACACTTTCTTCTTCTTGCCGCTTCAGGTAATTCGTTCCTGGTATGTTCACGCAAGCCGCGGCAAGTATGATGCGCTGTCGGCTGAGGGTGCTCAGCGCCGTGAGAAGCTGAACCGTAAGAGCGCTTACGAGGTGTCGAAGATGATGCAGCGTAACCCGCAGCAGTTCGCCATGAATAAGGAGCTGCATACGCTGGCGCGCGGTCAGAAGATTGCGGGCGTGCGTCCGTTCCAGCACCTTGACGAGGCGGGCAAGAAGCGCCGCACGAACTATACGGTTGAGCTGGCTGTGGCGCTCATGCAGGCGCGTGCCATGAACCCCGGCAAGCTTCCGTCGGAGGCGTTCGGCGAGGGCATCCTAGGTATGGGTGTTGGCATTACGTCTGATCGGGCGGTGGAGCAGACCTGGTTGACTCTGTGCACGGAGCGTGTCAACGCGCCGGATGCGCCGAACTACCCGGATTCGCTGTACCCTGTGGCAGCTCGTTTTTCGCTGTTTACCACGATGTCACTGTTGCAGCCGGTGATGGGCCGCCCCTATTCACCGTTTACTGCGCCGGATGCGCGTCGTTTCGTGCCGCGTGATTTCTCGGCGGATACTGTGCTGTTGAAGACTGAGGAGCTGGGCAAGAAGGCTTTGGTGCAGAGCGCTATTTTCCGTCAGATTCATGAGCGTCTTCTGCCGTTGCATCGGCAGCAGCCTCAGCTGGTGGACGGCCGCGCCCTGGCGTATTGCGGTGCCCTGCTGGTGAGCGTGGCTAAGGCGGAGGCGGAGAGCCAGCGGTTGACGAGCCAGGTTCTGGCGGCGGCCGCTTCGGAGCGTGGCGTCCTGTCCTTTGGAGTGTTCTCGCAGATCTCTGAGGATTATCAGCGTATTCAGCGTCTGCTGAATCTGATGGTGAAGGCGACCGCCGACGTCGAGCGTTTCATCAACGCGGTGGAGGCGCTGGTGCAGATGCATTCTGGTCCGGTTCAGCCTTCCGGCATTGCGTACGAGAAGGTGCAGATGGAGTACATCGCTGCTCTTCTGGACGTTATTGTCTTCTCTTCGCACGCCCCGCTTGCCGGTTCTATTCAGGCGTCTTACGCCCTGCTGAAGGCAGACTATGAGGCGTTTACTTTCAACACCACCGATGAGCTGAGCCGCAGCTACTGGCTGCAGTACGCGAAGAACGCGGTGAACGCCTGCGATACGGGTCTGTCCCAGGGCTATGAGGGTTTCTTCGATAACGATGCGGCACTCCCTGCGTGGGAGTCCTACGCGGAGGACGTCGTGAAGGAAGTCTGCACCTATTCGATCATGCAGCTGTACTGGGATGCTCTGGTGCAGCAGGCGCTCATTCAGCGCGATTTGCCGCGCGAGTTTAGTGATGCTTCTTCCGCTGTTCCGGAGCTGATGAATAAGAACGCCGCTGCGTCGTTCCCGACCTACTACATTAACCTCATCTGGAACTAGGCATAGTTGTTCCCTCGTGGTGAGCGGTACGCCAGGTTGGAGCCGTGCAGGGTTAGAATAGTCAGCATGACTACTGAGCGTTCTTCCGAGATCTCTTCGCCCTACGCGGCACAGCCTGCCGCTACCTCCGCGGCTGCTCCCGCGACTGCTTCTGCATCGAAGCCTTTTGACCTGGACACCGTCAAGAAGGTTCGTACCGTTCACCTGGCTCAGGCTAAGGCGACCGGTCAGAAGTTCTCCATGCTGACCTGTTATGACGCTCTGACGGCGCAGATCTTTGATCGTGCCGGCATCGACATGCTGCTGGTGGGCGATTCAGCGGCGAATGTGGTGCTCGGCTACGAGTCCACCCTAACCATTACCCTGGATGAGATGATTCCGCTGGTTGCGGCGGTTTCTCGCGGTGCATCCCGCGCCATGGTGGTTGCTGATCTGCCGTTTGGTTCCTATGAGCAGTCCCCGCAGCAGGCGGTGGCGAGCGCTGTTCGCCTGATGAAGGAGGGCGGCGCGCACGCGGTCAAAATTGAGGCGGACGCTTCGATGGTCGAGTGGGTTCGTGCCCTGGTGCGTACCGGTATTCCGGTGGTGGCGCATGTTGGTTTCACCCCGCAGTCGGAGCATGCTCTGGGCGGTTTCCGTGTGCAGGGCCGCGGCGATGCGTCTGAGCGTGTTCGTGAGGATGCGGTGGCGCTGGCTGAGGCTGGCGCGTTCTGCGTGCTCATGGAGATGGTGACCGCCCAGACTGCGCAGCTGGTGGATGAGGCTGTGGGCGCTGTGCCGACTATTGGTATTGGTGCCTCGAATGTGACCACCGGTCAGGTGCTGGTGTGGCAGGACATGATGGGTGTTCGTTCCGGTCGCGTGCCGCGTTTTGTGAAGCAGTTTGCGCAGGTTGGCCAGGTCATGGAGGACGCTGCGCGTGCTTATCGTGAGCAGGTTCGTTCGGGTGAGTTCCCGGCGGCTGAGCACACTTTTGAGTAGGCTTTAGGTTGAGAAGAAAAGCTTGAGAAGAAAAGCTTGATGAAGAAAGACCCCCGTATCCGGTGCTCCGGGTGCGGGGGTCTTTCGTCTCAGACTGTATGTCTGTTGGGCGGCGGGCGCCTTGAGCGTTGCTGAGGGCATTGGGCAAGGCTGAGGGTGCTCGTTCTTTAGAGCCAGCCGCCGTCCTTTTCCCAAGCGTCGTTGCGTTCGCGGGCGCGGTCCATTGCGTGTGCCGCCTCCTCGTAGGTTTTGAAGGGGCCCCACAGGGAGGTGACGGCGCTCTGCTGGCCGCGTTCAACCTGACCGGTTTTGAGGTTGTACCAGTACTCTTCGGGGTGCGGGCTGGTGGCTTCGGTCGCGGAGTTCAGGGTCTTTTTGACCGCCGATTCGATGGCTTCGCTCAGGCGGTTTTTCTTCTCACTCATGGGTTCTCCTTCGACGGTGAGGGGTTGGTGTTTCTAGCTTCTCACGCGCCCAGGTTCGTGGCAATGAGGCGGGCGGAGCTTCTCACGGTGTTTCCCCTCCACGGTCTTCCGCCCCGGTCTTCCGCCTCAGTCTTCCACTCTGGCTTTCCCCCCGCGTAGTTTTGCCTCTAGCGTGCATGAAATTTTATTCACAATCTGGGAAAAAGGTACGGCTTGTGTATCCGCCGCTTTTTAGCGCCTGAGCAAGGGACACAACCCGCCCACGCCCGGTAAGATGAAACTATGTCTTCAACCAAAACGAATACTTCGCACAATCTTCCCGCAGAGCCCGGTCGAGCACCCGTGGGTTGTCTGACCCCCGGACGCATCACCCCCATGCGCCCGGTCCCCTCGCACATTGTTCGCCCCGAGTACGTGGGTAAGCCCACCGCCAACGAGGGTAACGACTCGAACATGTACACCCCCGAGGAAGTTGAGAAGGTTCGCGCAGCCGGCAAGATTGCGGCAGGCGCCATCGTTGAAGCATCCAAGATTTGCGTGCCCGGCACCACCACCGACGAGATTGACGTGCTGGTCCACGAGTACATTTGCGACCACGGCGCGTACCCATCCACCGTGGATTACCGCGGTTACCCCAAGTCCGTGTGCACCTCCCTGAACGAGGTCATCTGCCACGGCATCCCGGACTCCACCGTGCTGGAGGACGGCGACATCCTCAACCTGGACGTCACCGCATACCTGGACGGCATGCACGGCGACACCAATAAGACCCTGCTCATCGGTAACGTGGACGAAGAGTCCCGCCTGCTGGTTGAGCGCACCGAAGAGTCCCTGAACCGTGCGATTAAGGCTGTGAAGCCGGGTCGCCAGATCAACGTGATTGGTCGCGTCATTGAGAAGTATGCGGCACGTTTCGGTTACGGTGTGGTTCGCGACTACACCGGTCACGGTGTGGGTCGTGAGTTCCACTCGGGCCTCATCATCCCCCACTACGATGCGGCACCCGCCTACGACACCGAGATCCGTGAGGGCATGATTTTCACGATCGAGCCCATGCTGACCCTCGGCACCATCGAATGGGACCTGTGGGACGACGACTGGACCGTGGTCACCCGCGACCGCAAGCGCACCGCGCAGTTCGAGCACACCCTCGTGGTGACCGCTGACGGCGCGGACATCCTGACCCTGCCCTAAGCGCAACCCTCTGGGTTTCCTACTTGTGCAGGTATTGTGCAGGTAGGAGCCCAGCACCTCACTTTTATATCAATTCACCCACTGACAAGCCCGCCCACTCACCCGATTACACGGCAGTAGGCGGGGCGAAAGAGAGAGAAAACCATGAGCGAATACGCAGAACCCGGCGTCATCAACGAGCTGCCCGCCCCCACCCCCAAGGACCTGCAGATTGGTGTGGACATTGGAGGCACCGGCATTAAGGGCGGCATCGTCGACCTGCGCACCGGTAACCTCGTGTCCGACCGCTTCCGCATCGACACCCCCAAGCCCGCAACCCCCGAGGCTGTGGCTGAGGTCGTACGCCGCGTAGTCGACGAGCTGCAGGGCCGCGACCTGGCACCGGACCCCGAGTCGGCTGTCGGCATCGACTTCCCCGCAGTGGTGAAGAACGGCATGGTTTTCTCTGCCGCGAACGTGGACGACTCCTGGATTAACACCGACCTGGAGCAGGTCATGAGCGAGGCGCTGGACGGCCGCACCGTCTACGGCCTCAACGACGCTGACGCAGCCGGTCTGGCTGAGGCAACCTACGGTCAGGGCCGTAACCGTGACGGCCTGATCGCTGTCATCACCCTGGGCACCGGCATTGGCTCCGCCCTCATCAACGACGGTAAGCTGATCCCGAACACCGAGCTGGGTCACCTGGAGCTTGACGGCCACAACGCCGAGTCTCAGGCTTCTGCTCGTGCCCGCGAGGTGCACGAGCTGTCCTGGAAGAAGTACGGCAAGCGTCTGTACCGCTACTTCGAGCACGTTCAGATGCTCTTCTCCCCCGACCTGTTCATCATTGGCGGCGGCATCTCCAAGAACCCGGAGAAGTTCATGCCTTACTTTGAGGATCAGATTCGTACCCCCATGGTTATGGCTGCCCTGCGTAACAACGCGGGTATTGTGGGTGCGGCACTGTGGGCTGGCGGCATGCTGCAGGAACGCAAGCGCCGCGGCGAAGCGTAAAGTGTAGCTACAGATAAAGGGGCTGTTCCTGAGATAGTTATCTCGGGAACAGCCCCTTTCTGTGTGCCACCGCTCATCTATAGCGGCTACCGGCGCTGAGTTAGCTACTGGGCTAGCTAGTTACTGGGCGATGCGGTCCTCACGCAGACGCGCAATCGCCTCCTCAAAGTCTTCAAGGTTCTCAAAGGCCTGGTACACGCTCGCAAAACGCAGGTAGGCGACCGCGTCCAGCTTCGACAGCGGCTCCAGGATGGTCAGACCCACCTCGTGCGCGTTAATCTCCGCCAGACCGCGGGCACGAATCAGCTCCTCAACTTCCTGGGCGAGCTTCGCCAAATCGTCCTCACCCACGGGGCGGCCCTGGCATGCCTTACGCACGCCGGCGGCAATCTTCGAACGGTCGAAGGGCTCGGTCACGCCGGAACGCTTAATCACCGAAATGGTGGTGGTTTCAACGGTCGTGAAGCGGCGAGCGCAGGAGGTGCACTGGCGGCGGCGGCGAATTGCGGCGCCGTCATCGGTGGTGCGGGAATCCACCACGCGCGAGTCGGTGTGCTTGCAATAGGGGCAGTACATTCGTTTCTCCTTGGCTGGGCGCTAGCGCCCGCGTATACAGCGCTCAAGAATATTTATACCTATTCTACCGTGATATAGAGCGGATACACCGTATGTTGTGAGTGAATATACGCTCAGGGTGGACTCTGCTATGCAGAATCCACCCTGTCATTCCCCTCAGCGGGGGTTGTGCGTTGTTTAGCGTCGAATGCAGCTCGGACCGAAAATCGTCTTGATTTCACCGAAGAGGCTCGGGTTCGGTTCCACGCGCACGCTCGCATCCAGCAGCACCAGCTGCTCCTTATCGCGGGTGCGCACGAGCATGCGCACATCCGCGGTGCCCTTGTGGTCGCGCAGGGTCTCCTTCAGCTCCTTCAGGTTCGCCTCGGTCACCAGGTACTCGGGTACCACGATGGTGATGGGTGCGGCGCGGCCGTCATCACTGATTTCCAGAATCTGCAGTTCCTGCGCGCTCATGTTCACGCTACCGTCGTCGCGGCGCTGCACGCGGCCACGAATCGAGCAGATGAGGTCGTCCGCCAGGGCGGCGCCCATCGTCTCGTAGGCGCGGGAGAAGAACATGACCGTAATGGTTGCGCCCGAGGGGTCTTCCAGCTCCACGGAAGCGTACTGGTTACCACTGGACTTGGCGATACGGCGCGAAACGCCGGTGAGCATACCCGCAACGGTGACGGTTTCGCCGTCGCACACGTGCGAGTCTTCGCCGATGATGTCGTGCACCGAATGGCTTGCGGCATCCGAGAGCGCACGTTCCAGGCCACGCAGCGGGTGGTCCGAAACGTACAGGCCCAGCATGTCACGTTCAAAGTTCAGCTTCTCACGGCGGTCCCACTCGGGCACGTCGGGGATGGTCACCGTCAGCTCATCACCCAGGGCGTCATCCATGCCGAGGGAGCCGAAGAGGTCGAACTGGCCCGCCGCTTCCTTACGTTTGACCGCCACGGCCGCGTCCACTGCCGCCTCGTGAATGAGGGACAGCGAACGGCGGGTGTGGCCCAGGTCGTCGAAAGCGCCCGCCTTAATGAGCGACTCGATGGTGCGCTTATTGCACACCTGCAGCGGCACCTTCTTCAGGAAGTCATTGAAGGACTCGTAGCGGCCCTTCTCCTCGCGGGCGGCAATCATGCCTTCGACCACGTTCGCGCCCACGTTACGGATCGCGCCCATACCGAAGCGGATATCGTCACCGACAGGGGCGAAGGTCAGGGTGGACTCGTTCACATCCGGCGCGAGCACGGTAATGCCCATGGCGCGGCACTCGTTCAGGTACAGCGCGAGCTTGTCCTTGTTATCGCCCACGCTGGTCAGCAGTGCAGCCATGTACTCCTGCGGGTAATGCGCCTTCAGGTACGCCGTCCAGTACGACACCAGACCGTACGCAGCCGTGTGCGCCTTGTTGAACGCGTAGTCAGAGAACGGCAGCAGAATATCCCAGAGCGCCTTAATAGCGCCCTCAGAGTAGCCGTTAGAAATCATGCCGTCGTGGAAGGTAGCGTACTGCTTATCCAGCTCCGCTTTCTTCTTCTTACCCATCGCACGGCGCAGCAGGTCTGCCTCACCCAGAGTGTAGTTCGCGACCTTCTGAGCAATCGCCATAACCTGCTCCTGATACACGATCAGGCCGTAGGTGGTGTCCAGAATGTCCTTCAGCGGCTCTTCCAGCTCGGGGTGGATCGGCTCGATCTCCTGCTTACCGTTCTTACGCAGAGCGTAGTTGGTGTGCGAGTTCGCGCCCATCGGGCCCGGACGGTACAGCGCCAACACTGCCGAAATGTGCTCGAATTCCTCGGGCTCCATGAGCTTGAGCAGCGAGCGCATCGGGCCGCCGTCGAGCTGGAACACGCCGAGGGTGTCGCCGCGCGCCAGCAGACGGTACGATTCCGGGTCGTCCAGCGAGAGGGATTCAAGGTCCAGGTCGATGCCTCGGTTAGCCTTAATGTTCTCTACCGCATCAGAGATGATGGTGAGGTTACGCAGACCCAAGAAGTCCATCTTGATCAGGCCCAGGCCCTCACAGGTGGGGTAATCGAACTGGGTGATGACCTGGCCGTCGGCCTCGCGGCGCATCACGGGGATCACGTCCACGAGGTCCTTGCTGGACATGATCACGCCCGCAGCGTGCACGCCCCACTGACGCTTCAGGCCCTCCAGGCCCTTCGCGGTTTCGAACACCTGGCCGTAGATCTTATCGACCGGGTCCTCGATGAGGGCGCGCAAATCTGCCGCCTCGGCGTAACGCTTATCCTCTTCGTTGTACACGTTCGCCAGGGCGATGTTCTTACCCATGACGTCCGGCGGCATCGCCTTGGTGAGGCGCTCGCCGACCGAGTACGGCTGGTCCATCACGCGGGAGGCATCCTTGAGCGCCTGCTTCGCCTTAATGGTGCCGAAGGTGACGATCTGCGCGACCTTCTCTTCACCGTACTTTTCGGTCACGTAGTCGATGACTTCGCCGCGGCGACGATCGTCAAAGTCCACATCGAAGTCGGGCATGGAGACGCGGTCGGGGTTGAGGAATCGCTCGAAGATCAGGTCGTGGTCGAGCGGGTTCAGGTCGGTAATACGCATCGCGTACGCCACCATGGAGCCTGCACCGGAACCACGGCCGGGGCCCACGCGAATACCGTTGCGCTTAGCCCAGTTGATAAAGTCGGCGACCACGAGGAAGTAGCCGGGGAAGCCCATGGAGGTAATAACCCCCACCTCGTACTCCGCCTGCTTGCGCACAACATCAGGGATACCCTGCGGGAAGCGATAGTGCAGGCCCTTTTCAACTTCCTTCACGAACCAGGATTCCTCGTTTTCGCCCTCGGGCACGGGGAAGTTCGGCATGTAGTTCGCCTTGGTGTTGAACTCCACGTTGCAGCGTTCAGCGATTTCGAGGGTGTTCTCGCAGGCACCGGGAATGTCACCAAAAATGGAGTACATTTCCTCGGGCGAGCGCAGGTAGAAGTTATCCGCGTCGAACTTGAAGCGCTTGGGGTCGGTCAGGGTCGAGCCGGACTGCACGCACAGCAGCGCCGCGTGGGCGGTGTGGTCTTCCTGGCGGGTGTAGTGCAGGTCGTTGGTCGCCACGTAGGGCAGGTTCAGCTGCTTGGCGAGGCGGTGCAAATCCTCCTGCACGTTGCGTTCAATGTCGAGGCCGTGGTCCATGACCTCGCAGTAGAAGTTGTCCTTGCCGAAGATATCGCGGAAGTCGCTCGCCGCCTGAATTGCCTCGTCGAACTGGCCCAGGCGCAGGCGCGTCTGGATCTCGCCGGAGGGGCAACCGGTGGTAGCGATCAGGCCCTTCGAGTAGGTCTGCAGCACCTCACGATCCATGCGCGGCTTGTACAGCTGACCTTCCAGCGACGCAATCGAGGAGGCACGGAACAGGTTGTGCATGCCCTCGGTGGTCTCAGCCCACATGGTCATGTGGGTGTACGCGCCACCACCGGACACGTCGTCGCGGGATCCGTCGCCCCAGCGCACACGCGAACGGTCGGTGCGGTGCGTGCCGGGGGTCAGGTACGCCTCCACGCCAATGATGGGCTTGATGTCGTGCGCTTTAGCCTGGCGCCAGAAGTCGAAGGCACCAAAGAGGAAGCCGTGGTCACTGGTCGCCATGGACTTCATGCCGAGTTCTTTAGCGTGGGTGAACAGGTCGCCCAGGCGCGCGGCACCGTCGAGCATGGAGTACTCGGTGTGCACGTGCAGGTGCGTAAATTCTTTGGTTGCCACGGGAATCTCCTGGAGGTGTGGGTTGGAGGATGGGCGGTGAATGTGAAGCTGTGTGCGGCGGCCCGCGGGCGGCTCTACCTAGCTGGGCTGTCTAGCAGAGCCGAGCTGTCTAGCCGAGCTGAACCTTACCCTCACGCAGAGCGGTCAGCGCGTAGGACAGGTCGAGCGGGTACTCGCTGGTGAAGGTCACGCGCTCACCGGTGCCGGGGTGGTCAAAGCCCAGGCGGTGCGCGTGCAGCCACTGGCGAGTCAGACCCAGTTCGGCGCTAAAGCGCGGGTCAGCGCCGTAGGTCAGGTCGCCACAGCAGGGGTGGCGCAGCGCGGAGAAGTGCACACGAATCTGGTGGGTGCGTCCGGTTTCCAGGTGCACCTCCACCAGGGATGCGGGGCCGAAGGCTTCGAGCACATCGTAGTGGGTGATGGAGTTGCGTCCGTCTTCGACCACGGCGAACTTCCATTCGTTGCCGGGGTGGCGGCCGATGGGTGCGTCAATGGTGCCGCGCAGAGGGTCGGGCAGGCCCTGCACGAGGGTGTGGTAGACCTTGTCTACGGTGCGTTCTTTGAAGGCGCGCTTGAGTTCGGTGTAGGCGCGCTCGCTACGGGCTACGACCATCAGGCCACTGGTGCCCACGTCCAGGCGGTGCACGATGCCCTGGCGTTCTGCCGCGCCGGAGGTGGCAACCGAGATGCCCTCGCCCATGAGCGCGGAGATGACGGTGGGGCCGTGCCAGCCGGGTGAGGGGTGTGCCGCCACGCCTGCGGGCTTGTCCACCACAACGATGTCCTCGTCCAGGTGCACGATGCGGAAGCCGTCCACCTTCTCGGGGCGGATGTCCGCCAGATCGCGCGGTGCGGGTGCATCCACGACGACCTCGTCCCCTGCGGACAGCTTGTAGGACTTGCCAATCTTCACGGTCTTGCCGTTGTTGGTCACAGTCACGTGGCCGTCACGAATCCACCCGGAGGTGCGGGTGCGCGGCGCATCGAGGGCACCGGCGAGCGCGGCGTCCAGGCGCATACCGGCGAGCGCGCCTTCAACGGTGAATTCGGCGCGGATGCGTGCCGTATCTTCGGCGGCGTTGGTGGTTTCGCTCATGCGGCTCTCCTTCGGGTGGTGTTTGCTTAGGTTGTCTGTGTGGGAGGGTTCAGTGTGAGAGGGGGCTGTGTGAAAAATTCTCTGCGTGAAAACGTCTGCAGGCGCGTGTGTCGGCAACGTAGCCGAAGCGTGTAGCCGGGGTGAGAAACTTACTTGATGCTCTTCTCTGCTGCGTTCTTGTCGTCAGCCGGGGTTTCATCAGCGGGCGCCTGCACGCGGGTGCCGTTGAGGTTCAGGCCCTTGAAGTTCAGCAGAACGATGAACGCCATGCACACGCAGATTGCGGAGTCTGCAATATTGAAAATCGCGAAGTTCGGTACGGAAATAAAGTCGACCACGTGACCGGAACCGAAGCCGGGCTCACGGAAGAGACGGTCAAAAAGGTTGCCGCAGATACCGCCGAGCAGACCGCCCAGCGCGAGGGTCCAGGACAGGGCGCGGGTGCGGCGCAGCAGGTACAGCACCACGGCTGCGGCGGCAACCATGACGAGGGTGAAGACCCAGGTGACGTTCTCACCCATGCTGAATGCGGCACCGGAGTTACGGATCGAGTACCACCACAGCAGCCCGTCAATAACGGTGATGCGCTCCCCCAACTGCATCTGGGTGACGACCAGGTATTTGGTGCCCTGGTCAATAGCGAACACGACGGCGGCGAGCACGAGCGCGAGGATCCCCGCGGAGCGAGCCGAAAGGATGCGCACGCGGCGACCAGTAGCTTCTTCGGTGGTGTTTTCAGCGGCGTTATCGCTAGCCTGTGCGACTGAGGATTCAGCAGTCTTGGGGGTGTTGGTCATAGCTCTCCTCTAGTCTGTGCCGGTTGCTGCGGTCTGTGCCGGTTGTTGCGCCTACGGCGCGGAGGCCCCATGGTACGGAGGCAGGGCGCGCTCGCGTTCGATAGTGCCCCTCTAGCTTAGCAAATCGGGGTAGTGCATCGAGTACTCGGTGATGATGTGGCGGGTGCTCTCCCCCGCTTCGTATGCTGGGCTCTTAGGCCGTGCCGGGCGGGCATGAGAATACCGCCCGGTTCTCTCGATCTTCCCCGGTGAATAGCGGTGGAAGAGAAAGAATCCGGGCGGCATACGCCTCAAAGCGTCGTTAGCTTAGCAGCGTCGTTAGCTTATTTAAGCACGCTGATTTATGCGGAAGCCTCGATGGACTTGAGGTTCTTCAGCTCCTGAACCTGTGCGTCCAGGTGCTGCAGCAGCTTGGAGCGGTAGCGGCTCTCGAAGCCACGCAGAGCCTCAACAGCAATCTCCAGCTCTTCCTTCTCGTCGGTGAGGCGAGAGAGAACCTCTTCGCGCTGCTGCTGAGCTTCGCTCACCATAGCGTCTGCCTTCCTCTCTGCCTCTTCGAGCAGTTCAGCCTTAGCCTTCTCGCCCTGTGCCACGTAGTCGTCGTGAACCTTCTGTGCCATGGCGAGCAGTGCCGCCGCGTCCTGAGGTGCAGCCGATGCCGGCGAGGACTGTGCGGGTGCTACAGCCGCTGCGGGGGAATCGGGTGCATTTGCAGAGAGCTGCTCAACCTGACGCTCCAGGGCGTCACGATCGGAGTAGAGTGCGCGCAGTTCGACAACGAGCTCGTCCAGGAAGTCATCGACCTCGTTGCGGTCGTAACCGGACTCTTCGGTTACGATCTTGAAGCTCTTAGTGATCAGGTCTTCGGGGGTGATTGCCATGGGCTTCTCCTCTGGGTATCCCTACGGTGTTTGGTGGTGAAGATGAGTGCCGCGGATTCACCAGCCAGATAGGTCGTGATCCCCGATAATTCAGGGTCCCGATGGGTCAGGGCATGGCTATTCCGCTATGCAGTCGTTGGCACCAATTCTACTATTCTTTGGTTTCTGTGCCCGGTTACACGTCGGTTGAACCGTAAAATATTCGCTCTGCTCAGGGGTGGGATTCACCACGTCTAATATCCACCCTAGTCCCCGCTATCGCCCTTGTATTTTCTGCCCTGCGGTGCATTTTGAGAAGGTTGTCGAGACGGCATTTTGACGCTCCCCTGGCAGAGTCCAGGCACAGAATCCAGGTAGGACACAGGCGCAAGACCCAGGCACAGAAAACCCCCGCTCTGCACTCAACCCGTGAACGGGTCAGGCAGGCGGGGGTCTATCGTTTCTTATCTCTTGAGCTATCGTCTCGTAGTGCGGCAGGCGCTTACGAGAAGGCCGCGGTCATCCGCATCATGATGCTCAGCAGCAAAGACAACAGAACAATCAGAATCAGGAAGCCGGTATCCAACGCAACGTTACCCACACGAACCGGCGGGATCAGGCGGCGCAACTGGTTCATCGGCCAGTCAGTCACCGCATACACACCGCTGGCGAAGAGCAACACAATGCCCTTGGGTCGCCACTCGGGAGCGAACATGCGCACCCAGTCAAAGAGCATGCGCAGCAGCATCGCAATGTAGAGAACGTAGACAACGATCGTAATGAGGGCGAAAATATAACCCATCTATCAGTCCTTAGCCCTGGTCGAAGGGGAATTCGCCGTCGGTCTCAAAGCCGGCGGGAACATCGGAGTTAGCCACACCCAGAACCTCCAGGTTGGAGGGGGTCAGCAGGAACACCTTAGCGGTGACGCGCTCAATGCGGCCCTCCAGTGCGAATGCCAGACCGGATGCGAAGTCCACCAGGCGCTTTGCGTCTGCGTCAGGCATTTCTTCCACGTTCATAATCACGGGAATGTTCTCGCGGAATGCCTCACCAATGATCTTTGCGTCATTGTAGGAGCGGGGGTGGATAGTGGTGATGCGACGCAATTCGTCCTCTTCTTCCTCGTAACCGTAGGTGTATCCGTTGGTTTCTTCGGGCTCGTAGCCCTGGTCGTAGTAGCCGTCGTTGGAGTACGTCTCGGCGTACTGCTCGGTGTATTCGGTATTCGGCACCGGGGTGTCCTCCCAATTGTCTGCGCTGGCATCGTCCCAAGTCTGCTCGGTTTCTGCCAGATCAGCTGTGGTTTCAGGTGTATGAGCGGTGGCGTATGCCGCTGCATCTACGGTTGCTCGTCCGTCGGCAGATTCTTCTGCGTCCAGATACTCGGTTTCTGTACCGTCATCGTAGCTATCAGCCTGCAGGTACTCTTCCTGTTCAGTATAGGCTGGTTCGTCCTGCAGGTGGTAGGTTTCGCTCTGCGACTCGGCATCGCTGTACTGTGCCGAGCCGGGCAGTGCTGAGAGCCTGTTGGCGCTGTCGGTCTTCTGCGCTGTAGCAGCCTGCCCTGCGGAGGCGTTTGCCTCCCGGCGGGAGTCAGCCTGCACAGCCTGCGGGGATTCTTCCGGCGTCGTCTCAGCGCCCTGGTATCGTTCCAGGCCGAGGAAACCCGCCAGACGGCTTTGTTTCGCCATGATTCTCTCGCTGTTCTTTCACGTTGGTGGTGTACAGGTTCTGCCGTAGTGCGTCATCAGAAGGTGTGTGCGTAACGGTACGCCATGCACCGGCATGTATATATTACCAGCGCCCACCCCGCGCAGGCGGTCAAGGGCACCGATGATTATGCCGCCGGTCCGCACCGAAAGCAGTCCAGAGCTCGAAGGGCAACGCACGGCGCGTAGCTGGGCGAGGCTAGAGCGCCGGGCGCTTACCCATGATGTCGCTACCCACGCGCACGCAGGTCGAACCCCAGCGCACCGCCGCTTCCAGGTCGCCGCTCATGCCGGCGGAAATCTCGGTCGCGTGCGGCACCTGCTCACGCACCAGCGACGCCAGCCCGTAGAGCTTCTCAAACGCCGCATCCGGGTTCATGCCCAGCGGCGCCACAGCCATCACACCACCGCAACGCAGATGCTCGTGGTTCTCGATGCGCTCCACCAGCTCCAGCAGCTCGGAGGCGCTCGTACCGCCGCGCGCGCCCTCGGCGGCGTGGCCAGCCGTCGCAACCTCCGCCAGGGACACCTGCACCAGGCAGGTCAGCGCACCCTGCTCCGCCGCCGCGGGTGCGGGCGCTTCCCCCGCCTCAAAGCGTGCCAGCTGGTTTGCGTACGCCTTCGCCAAAGCGTCCGCCAGGGAAGGGCGGTCCACCGAATGCACGCTGGAGGCGTACTTGACCACAGACTTCGTCTTGTTCGTCTGCAGCTGACCGATAAACGCCCAATGCGGGGGCTGCACCTCACGCTGAGCACAGTAGGCGGCAAGCTCACGAGCCTTCGCGCTCGCCTCCTGGTCGCGGTTCTCACCGAAAAGGGTCACTCCCCCATCCAGCAGTGCCGCCGCGTCGGAGGCGGGGAAGAACTTCGTGACCGTCACCAGCTGCACCGGGGCGCTCGCCTCGGTACGCACAGCGCTGTGGTCCTGCTCCGCAGTGCGGATACGCTCAAGCACGCGGCGGTAGTTCTGCAGCAGCTGCTCGGCGCGTTCGGGAGTGTACTGCAGGTTCTCTTCTACGTTCATTTCAGACATCTTCTCTCCTTCAGCGGCTTTCTATCTTTAGCAGCTCTAGGCGGCGGGCTCTGCCGCCTTCTCAATCCACACCAGACCCGCAATACGGCCCGGCTTCTCACCGCGGTTCGTGAACCCGCGATGCGAATATACCTCGGGCTCCTCAAACGTGCACTGCGCACAGTCCATGCTCACCTGCACGCCCGCCTCCTCCAGCACGGCGCGGGCACCGGCGGGCAGATCCAGGGCGGGGGTCTGCTGGCTGGTCACCGCATGCACCTGCGGAATCAGTTCGGTGGACTCGGCGCGCATATCTTCGGGCACCTCGTAGCAGCTACCGCAAATGCTCGGACCCAGCCAGGCGGTAATTTTCTCCGCGCCGAGCTGACGCATCCGCTGCACGGTCTGCTGGAGCACGCCATCGAGCAGGCCGCGGCGGCCAGCGTGAGCCACCGCCAGGATCGGCTGCCAGTTCGCGGCCCGCTCACCCACCAGCACCACGGGAATGCAGTCCGCAACCATAATCGCCAGGGGCACGCCCTCACTGCTAATCGCCGCATCGGCGACCGGGGAGTTCTCCAGCACCGCGCGGGCACGCTCAACCGTACGCTCCTCGGGTGCACCGGGCGCGTAGGATTCCACTTCGTAGTCTTCCGGGTAGGCAATCTGCACGCCGTGCACCTGGTTCAGGTAGAAGAACGGGTCGGTACCCAGCGCCTCCTCCAGGGCGGCACGGTGGTTGAGGGTGCGCGCCAGGGAGGCCTCCATACCGCCGCCGAGCTCATCGTCCACGTGCAAGCCCAGGTTGCCCGCCGCGCGGGAGGTGAAACCCACCCGCACACGCCAGGGACCCAGGGTGCGGGTATCGGCAGAGGCAAGCAGCGAAGTTTTGGGGTTATCGCTCATCTTCTATTCCTTCATCAGATGTCAGCGGGTATAACGGCGGGTATAGCAAAGGGGAGCCGAGAACAGCACAATGTGCGTGTTTCTCAGCTCCCCTATAGCTTCATAAGACTCTCAGCCGTGCAACGCTAGGCGTTCACAGCCGGGCAGACTACTTCAGGAAGTCAGGGACGTCCAGGGTGTCGCGGCGAGCCGGAGCTTCCTCCACAACCGGGGGAAGGTCAACGTCGAAGCCAGCAGCGCCGGTGGAAGCCGGAGCAGCAGCGGGTGCGTTGTAGCCGTAGCCGTTAGCAGCCGGAGCGGTGGAACCGCCGAAGGATGCCTGGGTGCGCTGAGCCTGAGTAGCCGCAGCAGTGGAAGCGTTGGAGTTGGTCTCCGGGTTCACTGCGTCGAAGCCAGCAGCAATCACGGTCACGCGAGCCTCATCGCCCAGTGCGTCGTCAATAACAGCACCGAAGATGATGTTTGCGTCGGGGTGAGCAACTTCCTGAACCAGGCGTGCAGCCTCGTTGATCTCGAACAGACCCAGGTCGGAGCCACCCTGAATGGACAGCAGAACGCCGTGTGCACCGTCGATGGATGCTTCCAGCAGCGGCGAAGCGATAGCCAGCTCAGCTGCCTTCACGGCACGGTCCTCACCGGATGCCGAGCCGATACCCATCAGAGCCGAACCTGCACCCTGCATGACGGACTTAACGTCAGCGAAGTCAAGGTTGATCAGGCCGGGGGTGGTGATCAGGTCGGTAATGCCCTGCACACCGGAGAGCAGAACCTGGTCAGCGGACTTGAATGCGTCCAGCATGGAGACGTTACGATCCGAAATCGACAGCAGTCGGTCGTTCGGAATAACGATCAGGGTATCAACCTCATCGCGCAGAGCCGCGATACCGGTCTCAGCCTGGTTGGAGCGGCGACGGCCTTCGAAGGTGAAGGGGCGGGTCACCACACCAATGGTCAGAGCGCCGAGGGAGCGGGCAATACGTGCCACGACGGGTGCGCCACCGGTACCGGTGCCACCACCCTCACCTGCGGTCACAAAGACCATGTCTGCGCCCTTGAGGACTTCCTCAATTTCCTGCGCGTGATCCTCGGCTGCCTGACGGCCAACCTCGGGGTTTGCGCCCGCGCCAAGACCGCGGGTCAGCTCACGACCAACGTCCAGCTTAACGTCTGCATCGGACATCAGCAGAGCCTGAGCGTCAGTGTTGATAGCAATGAACTCAACGCCGCGCAGACCAACCTCAATCATGCGGTTGACTGCGTTGACGCCACCGCCGCCGATACCAACGACCTTGATGACTGCCAAGTAGTTCTGGGGAGTTCCAGCGTCCATGTATTCCTCGATTGTTCCGTGTTCCAGCTTCGGAAGACCCGCAGCTTAATCTAAGCCTGAAGGTTTCCTCTAAAGAATGACTTTATCTGCTAGGATACCAAACTGTTTTTGTAGGTTCCTAGTCACACAGCGCAATTACCCCCTCTTTTTGCGGATTTCACACAAAAAGGGAGGATAAAGCGCCTGAATGGTTCCCCTAACGGGTCACCGGTACGCGCGGGGCAGACACGTCATAGACGGCCACCTTCTGCGTCTGTGCCTCGGAAGATTTCTCCTCCTGAGCACGTTTGGCAATAGCCTGGCGCAGGGAGAGCAGGACCTTAGCCTTCAACTCGCTCTCTTCAGCGGTTCCCCACTGCACCGTAGTATTATCCCTCAAGGTTAGAGTGATACTTGAGGTTGATGTAGCGCCGGCTTCCTTAACCTGAGCTAGAAGTTCAGAGGGCATTGCCGAAAGCGCGGTAGAAATAGTGCGGAACTCAGCCGAAGTCTGCGGGTCATCACCGCTGAAACGAACCAGCGGCACCGACGTATCGGGCTGAGTTGCCGACTCGAGAAGGCTCACACCATCACTATCAACAGTATGGTACGTATCGCCCTGCTTCACAACCGCAACCGCGGTACGCTCCTTCAGAGTCACCACCAGCTCATGCGGCGGACGGCTCTCCACCTGCACGCTACGAATCACATTATCCTGCCCGAGCAGCTCACGCACCTTCTTCTCATCGATGCGAGTGAGCGGAACACCGCGCAGAGGCTCAAGCTTCTGCTCCACCTGGGTGGTTTCCAGCAGGGACGCGCCGCGTACCGTAATCTTCTGAGTCGCCAACAGGGGCGAGAAGAAGACCAGCACCACATACAGCACCGCAATAATAGCCAGCGCCGAGGCAGTGTACAGCAGCTTACGGGCACGAGTCAGAGGCGCACGCTCCTTACGGGGGCGCTCCTCAGCACGTAGACCGTCCAGGCCCGGATCCTGACGCAGACGCTCACGGTGAGCCTGACGGCTCGCACGCTCGCGCTCCTTCTCAATCTCCGCGGCACGCTGCTGCTCACGCTCTGCACGCCAACGACCAAAACGGCTCGCGGGGCGAGGCTCTTCAGTAGCCTTCTCCCCCGCCTTATCAGTGCTCTTGACGTCGGTCTTGTCCGCATTCTCAGCGGCAGAATCTTCACCAGAGCCAGCAGCATCAGACTGGGTAGATGCCTTGGCGGAGGTGGACGCAGACTTCTTGTCAGCGCCCTTATCGCTATCCTTGCCGGCACTCTTCTCAGCCTGAGAGGATGCAGTCTTAGCGGATTCAGTCTTAGACGAAGAATCCTCAAACGCCTCAACATCAAACAGCTCAGGCGCGTGCTCAACCTCAGACACGGTACGACCGGTCATCAACGCAGAACGCACCGAATCCTTCAAAGACTGTGCCGAAGAATGAACCGCCGCAGCGCTCTTGGAAGACGAAGAATCAGCACCGTTCTGGCTGTGCGACTTATGCACCACCGGCTTACGCGGCATGTGTCGCACGGAGCTCGAAGACTGAGTAGCGGAAGGCTGAGTAGCGGCAGACTGCGCACCAGCAGGCTGAGCAGAAGCCTCCGAGGATGCAACCGCAACAGGCTTCACGGCGTCCGCAGACTTCATAGCTTCCGAGGGCTTTGCAGTCCCAGTAGCTTCTGCGTTCTTCACAACCTGAGGCTGGGTGGCCTGCGGCTGAGTCAGCTGAGACTGCGCAGATTCAGCCTGCACAGACTCAGATTTCTTAACCTCAACCTGCGCATTCTCAGCTACCTGCTGAGCACGCAAACGAGCACGCGAACGCGGAGCCTTCGGCGCGCGCGAGGAGGAATGCCCCTCCGAAGAGAGACCAGAACTCATCGGCACAGCCTAAGCCTCCGACTTCTTCGACTCGCCACCGTGACGGATCTCCAGGGACTCCAGCAGACGCGCACCCAAAGCGGTCACATCGCCAGCGCCAACGGTCATCACAATATCGCCAGCCTGAGCGCAGGTCACAATATCCTCAATAGCGTCCTCAGCGGTAGCGTAACGAACCTCAGAGAAACCAGCACCGGTAATCAGCTCACTGGTCACACCCTCAATCGGCAGCTCACGAGCCGGGTAAATATCCAGCACATGAGCACGATCAGCCATCGACAGGGCCTCAGCGAACTCCTTCGCGAACTCGCGAGTACGAGAGAACAGGTGCGGCTGGAAAATCACGTACAGGTTATGGCCATCAGCCACGGTACGGCCCGTCTCCAGAGCGCGGAACACCTCGGTCGGGTGGTGCGCATAGTCGTCAAAGACCTTCACGCCGGCAACCTCACCACGCAGGGTGAAGCGGCGGTCAGCGCCCACAAACTCAGCCAGAGCGCGAGCAATATCGGCAGCCTCGTAACCAGAAATCAACGCCGACGCAAAAGCAGCCGAAGCGTTCAACTGGTTATGAATACCGGGCACCTTCAGCGCAAGATCCTGCTCACCCTCATAACGCACACCGCGGCACTCAAAAGACCACGACAGGTGCGAGGACGAGGAAGAACCAGCGCTGGTAATCTCACTAATGCGCAGGTCAGCGCCCTCAGACTCGCCGTAAGTCACCACGGGCACACCCGCCGCACGAGAACGAGCCGCCAAATCAGCCGCGCCCGCATCATCAGCACAGGTCACCACAACACCGTTAGGTGCCAGCGAACCCACAAAACGGTTGAACGCCTCAAAGACACGCTCATCCGTCTCATAGAAATCCAGGTGGTCCGGCTCAACATTCGTCACCACAGCAATAGCCGGGCGGTAACGCACAAACGAGCCGTCCGACTCATCAGCCTCAGCCACAAAAATCGACTCCGGGCCCTGAGCACCCAGGTGAGCGTTCGTGCCGCGACCAGCAATCACAGTACCCACCGCAAACGACGGGTCAGCACCCAGCTGATCAAACATCACAGAAATCATGGAGCTGGTCGTGCTCTTACCGTGAGTACCGGCAACAGCAACCACCTGAGACTCACCCATCACAGCGGCAAGCGCCTCAGAACGATGCAGCACACGCAGACCCTGCGCACGAGCGGCAACAAGCTCCGGGTTATCCTCACGAATCGCAGTAGAAATCACCACGGTATCAACATCCACAATGTTCTCAGCCTGCTGAGGAACACCCACACGAGCACCCGCAGCACGCAAAGACTCAACAGTAGCCGACTCCGCACGATCAGAACCACTCACCGTCACACCAGCCTGCAGCATCAGAGCGGCAATAGCGCTCATACCCGCGCCACCAATACCGATGAAGTGCACACGGCCCAACTCGCTCATCTTCGCACGCTCAGGGAACGGCGGGTTCAGCGGTGCCGGCAACACCATCTCAAGATTCATCAATTCAGTCATTACTTCTCAGCTGCCTTCAATACTGCTTCAGCCATAACGCGCGCCGCGTCACGGATACCAAGTTCATACGCCGCAGCGCCCATGCGCTCCAGCTCCTCCGGGTTCGCCATAAGAGCCGGAATCTCACGGGCGAACCACTCACCGGTGACCTCTGCATCCTTCACCAGCAGAGCCGCAGACGCCTCCACCAGAGAACGAGCATTCAGAGCCTGCTCACCATTACCAATGGGAAGCGGCACAAAAATCGCGGGAACACCCACCGCAGCAACCTCACTGACGGTCGCCGCACCCGAACGCACCAGCAGAAGATCAGCGGCTGCATACACATCCTGCATGCCGTTGCTGAACTCAATCTGACGGTAATTCGGGGCGCTCAACAACTCGCCGTTCTCATCCAGAACAGCCTTACCCTTACCGGTAATATGCAGAATCTGGAAATCCCACTCCGCAAAGTGGTCACGGCACGCCGCCACCGCATTGTTCAGGCTCTGCGCACCCAGCGAACCGCCCGTCACAATCACGGTCGGCTTCTGCGGGTCCAGGCCCAGGTTACGGCGGGCCTTCGAACGGTGCGCCTCACGGTTCAGGTAGGCAATCTCATCCTTCATCGGCATGCCCACCAGGGTTGCACGCGGGAAAGGAGTATTAGGGAACGCCACACCGGTGAACTTAGCGAACGTACCGCCCAGGCGGTTCGCCAAACCGGGCTTCGCATTCGCCTCATGAATCACCACGGGAATCTTAGCGCTCAACGCCGACAGATACGCCGGCGGGCACACGTAGCCGCCCACGCCAACAACCACGTCTGCATCTGCTTCCTTGAGGATGCGGCGGGTCTTCGACAGGCCACCAAAGAACTTAGCGGGGAAAGCCAAAGCGGCACGGTTAATGCTACGAGGGAACGCCGCACGAGGGATGAACTCAATATCGAAACCAGCTGCCGGAACCAGCTCGGCTTCCATCTTGTCGGCGGTGCCCAGCATCAGAATCTTAGCGTTCGGTTCAAGATCACGAACCGCACGCGCAATCGCGAGCATCGGATTAATATGACCGGCGGTGCCACCACCGGCGAAGACTATAGAGGGCGCCTTCTTCGTCATAGGTCTTTCTCCCAACACATCGGTACAGCATCATTTTACGCTATCGCACCTGTTCAAAAGAGCGCCCCCGCCATTGAGCTACAACTCAATAGCGAGGGCTTTATCTTATATTCAGCACATATTCATCACGGGTAGAGGCACGAACCGTAGCTCACTTCCCCGAATGTCAGCCCCCGATATGCAGGCTTCACGGAGCGGGTTCCGCGGGGTTTAGCCCTGCTTGCGGGTGCCGCGCTGAGCGGAATTCCGAGCCGGACGCTGTGCCTGCTGAGCGCTGTTCTTCGGAGCGCCCTTTGCCTGAGTACCCTGTCGCGGCGCTGACTGACGTTGAGCGCCCTGTCGAGGATTACCCTGTCGCTGGGCACGACGCTGACGGTCCTCAGGATGCAGCGGCTGCAGACCCGCAGGTAGCGAACCCGACGGACGGTGCTGTGCGCTACGGGGCTGAGCGCCCCGAGGCTGCTGCACTCGCTTCTGAGCAGCAGGTTTCTGAGCAGTAGGCTGCTGAGCGGTACGGGGCTGAGCAGTACGAGGCTGAGCAGGCTTACCCTGTGCCGCTCGAGTAGAGGCAGTACTCTTCTGGGCAATACGAGTCTGCTGACCGGTACGAGGCTGAGCGGGAGCCTTCTGCGGTGCAGGCTTCTGCGAGGCCTTCTGCTTCTGAGCTTCAGCCTTCTGCTCCGCCTTCACACGGGCAGCTTCCTCACGAGCCAGACGCGCCTCCTCACGAGCACGACGCGCCTCTTCTCGAGCCTGCGCCGCCTCCCGGCGAGCCTGTTCCTCCTCACGACGAGCCTGCTCCCGAGCCTGACGCTCCTGCTCCTTCTGCTGCTCACGAGCCACACGAGCCAACTCGCGCTGCTGATCCGGCGCAAAACCCAACCAGCGGCGCAACGTGCTGTCCGGACCGAAAACAACCTTCAAAGGATTATGTTCCTTCAACAGGTGGCCACCAGCAGCCGCACGAGCAGCCTCTTCCTGGTTCAGCACATCCTGCAACGGCGTACGACGCTGCCATTCAGCATTCTCACGACGAACCTCACGCGCGCTCTGGGTCTCAATATTCGACGGTTTCGTCGCGCCACGCAACGGAGTCTGCCGCGCAAACGCCAACAACAAACCCGCCGCAAACAACGAGGACAACAGCGACGAACCACCATAGGAGACAAACGGCAAAGGCACACCAATCACCGGCAAAATACGGGACACCATGCCCATATTGATAATCGCCTGAGAGGTCAACCAAATCATGATGCCGCCCGTAGCCAAACGCACCAGCGGATCAGTAGTACGCAGCATAATACGAACCGCGCAGTACACCAGGCCCACATACAGCAGCAGAACCGCCAGCGTACCCAGCAGACCCAGCTCCTCACCAATAATGGCGAAAATATAGTCGTTATGCGCCTCAGCCAGGTAGTTGTACTTCTGGCGCGACTGGCCCAGACCAACACCCAAGAAGCCACCGGTCGTCAGCGCCACCTCACCAGAATTCGCCTGGTCACAGTTAGCGTTCGTGCACGAGCCCCAAATACCGAAAATACGAGCCACACGGTTCGCGCTACTGAGCACACCCACCAGCGCCAACGCCGCAAACGCGCCGCCAATCTTCAGCAGCGAGCTGCGAGAAGCACCCGCCAGCCACATCATGCCCACAAAGATGAAGCCATACACCATGGCGGTACCCATGTCACCGCCGAGCATAATCAGCAGCACCAGAGCACCCACACCATAAATCGAGGGGAACAGCGTGCGCCAAATACTACGAGAAATATCGCCGTGGCGGCTATACACCCACGCCAGCCACATAATAATCGCAAGCTTCGAAAACTCCGACGGCTGGATCTGTCCGATGCCGGGGATCTTCAACCAGTTACGGTTACCGTTCACCTCAACGCCAACGACCACCACAGCAAGCTGCATGACCAACGCGACAATCAGCATCGCGTACACCACAGACTTCTTGTGGTAATACCCAACAGGGATACGCGTAATACCCGCCATCGCAATCACGCCAAGAACCAAGAACATGACCTGAGACGAAACCTGCGAGAACGGCGACTGCCCCTGAGAAATCATGGTGACGCTCGACGCCGACAGCACCATAATGCAGCCAAAAATAGCCAGACCCAGGGTGGTGACCAGCAGCATCACCGGAACATCCCACAGGTCAGCCTTCAAACCACGACGGTACAGCCTATCGGCACGAGTACGGAACGGCGCAGAGAAATCCTCCAAACCGGCTCGCAAAGACGCCCAACGACCACTCGCGGTCGAACGCGCCGAAGAAGCCGAACGCTCCGAAGATGCGCTGGTACTCACATGCCCTCCTATAGGCCTCAACTGCCACGGATCCGTCGTGGCGAATACACGAAAAAGGTTCAGGGGTGGGACACCGTTGCCATCCCACCCCCGAGAAGAACCCGCAGAAAGCATCCCGGTCACCCGAGACACCCTCTGCAGGCAACGTCCTAAGAGTCTGCCAGCTGGGCGGCAACAGCGTTCGCAAACGCATCACCGCGCACCGCATAATTCTTGAACTGGTCCATCGAAGCAGACGCGGGAGCCATCAGCACGGTATCCCCCGGATGCGCCAGCTCAGCAGCCTTCGCAACGGCCGCGTTCATCACGGCAACGCCGTCCGAAGAATCAGCCACAGCGGCGGTCATATTGTAGGTCGGAACCTGCGGAGCGTGGTTAGCCAATGCCGACTTCAACGCCGCAGTATCGGTACCGATAATCAGCACAGCCTTCAGACGCTGCGCGTGGGCAGCAATCAGCTCATCGTACTCAACGCCCTTCGACAGGCCGCCAGCAATCCACACCAGCGAGGGGTAGCCGCTCATCGACGCGTTCGCGGCGTGAGGATTCGTAGCCTTCGAATCGTTCACCCACATGATGTCGTTTGCGTAACCCACCAGCTGGTTGCGGTGCGCACCGGTCTTGAAAGAACGCAGGCCCGCGCCCACAGCCTTCGGGTCAATATCAGCCGCACGGCACAGAGCCGCAGCCGCCAGGGCATTCTCCACGGTGTGCTTCGCGGGCATCTTACCGGGTGCCGGAGCCAAATCCTCCAGAACCGCCAGCTCATACGCCTCGTTATAACGGTTCTTCAAGAAGGCGCGGTCCACCATGATGTCCTCAGCCAGGCCGAGCATCGACACGGCAGGCATCTCAGTGGAGCTGAAACCAATCGCGCGAGCGCCCTCAATGACGTCCGCGTTCTCGACCATGCGCAGGGTGTCCACGTGGTCGGTGTTGAAGATGCAGGCAACCTGAGTGTGCTCGTACACGCGTGCCTTATCAGCCTTGTAACGCTCGAACGAACCGTGCCAGTCCACGTGGTCCTCAGCGATGTTCAGAACCACCGAAGCATACGGGGACAGCGAGTAGGTCCAGTGCAGCTGGAAGCTCGACAGCTCCACTGCGAAGAACTTGTAGGGCTCATCGTCGGCAATGGCGTACACAATGGGCATACCCACGTTACCCACCTGAATAGCCTTCTTACCGGCAGCCTTCAGGATGGAATCGACCATGCCCACGGTGGTGGTCTTACCGTTCGTGCCGGTCAGGCACAGCCACTTGGGGGTCGGGCGGTCGCTGCGCTCGTTCAGGCGCCACGCCAGCTCCACATCGCCCCAAATCTGGATGCGACGCTCGTACGCGTCCAGCATGACCGGGTGGTCGGGGCGCACGCCCGGGGAGGTCACCACAAGCTCGGGTTCCTGACCGTCCACCAGGGGCAGGGCACGCATGTGCTCGGGACCGAACAGACCCTCAACATTGCCGTAGGCGTTAGCGTACAGGTCGATGCGCTCACGCTTCTCCGGGGTGTCAGCCCCGTCGATGACTACGATCTTCGCGCCCAGCTGGGCAAGCACGTCGGTCACAGCGTCGCCGCTGGTACCCATGCCCACCACGACCACGCGCAGGTTAGCCCAGGGGGCACCCCAATGGGTCAGCTCGGAGAGGCGCTCCGATTCGTATACCGGGTTCACCGCAATAGCGGCAGCGTTCGCTTCAATGCGAGCTGTATCCGGCTGTTCATTAGTTGACATTAGTGAATCACTCCAGAAGTCTGCGAGAACCAGTCACCGAAGAACAGCGCCAGGGCAACGAGCACGCAGAGGGCGTTAATAACCCAGAGGCGGAACACGGAGTTCACCTCGCCGCTGCTGACGGTACCGGGCTGAATGACCTTCTTATCAATTGAGAACTTGCCGTTGACGCCAACCTTCTCCATGTGGTGGTGGAAGGGGGTCATACGGAAGTAACGGTGCGCGTGCAGGGGCTTCTCCCCCGCTGCCACCGAACGCTTACGGCTGGTCTTGAACACGAACTTCTGCACGATCACAGAGAACACTTCCAGCACGGGAATCAGAGCGATGACCAGCAGGAGCAGCTCGGTGCGGGTGAACAGTGCGAAAGCAACCATTGCGCCGCCGAGCGCCAGGGAGCCGGAGTCGCCCATGAAGATCTGTGCCTTCGACACGTTCCACCAGAGGAAGCCAGCCAGCGAACCCACCAGGGATGCGGCAATCAGCGCCAGCGAACCGGGGTCGCGCACATCGTAGCAGGCGGTGCCAGCACCGGCGGAGCAGGCGTGCACGTACTGCCAGATGCTGATGGTCAGGTAGCCGGAGAAGATGGTCATCATGATGCCGCCAGCCAGGCCGTCCAAACCATCGGTGAAGTTCACCGCGTTCGTACCGGACAGGGAGATGAGGGTAATCCAGGCAACCAGCAGGATGGAGCCGAAGACCGCACCCGCCGCGAACAGGTCGATGGGCAGGTCACGCACGAACGAGATAGCGGTCGACGCCGGACGAGCACCCGACTCGTTCGGGAACTGGAACGCCAGGTACGCAAAGGGCAGGGTCACACCCAGCAGGCCGATGGTCTTCTGCTTCTCGGTCAGACCTTCGTTGCCCTTATTGCGGAACTTCATGATGTCGTCCGCCGCGCCCACGCCGAGCATGCCCAGGGTGAAGGCGATGGTCAGCCACGCGGTAGCGGTCGGCATCGGTGCGGTACCGAAGAACAGGGCACTCACAGCCAGGGTCAAGAAGTAGGCGAGAATCGCCGCGGGGATGAAAATCAGACCCGCCATGGTGGGGGTGCCCGCCTTGTGCTGGTGGGCTGCCGGGCCTTCCTCACGGATGAGCTGGCCAAGCTTCAGGGACTTCATCTTCTTGATGAACACCGGCAGCGCGGTGAGGGAGATGAGGAATCCGAAGATTCCAGCAATCAGCACGGTAATCATAAAGCGCTACCCTTCGTTCGTGGTCTGTTCGGTCGAAGTACGGTCATGGTCGGCGTTAGCTGCGCTGTCCAGGTGAGCGGCAAGGTGGTCGCTCAAGTCGGTGGTCTCAACGAAGTCACCGGCAGAAAGCCAGGTCGGCGCCTGCTCTTCCTCAGCGCCGAAGGTGTACTCGGCGAAAGCAACCTGGTCACCCAGAATGCCCAGCTTCGCGCCGTTCGAGGACTTGAAGAGCACAATGTCACCGGGGCGAACCTCGGCGCGCAGAATCTGCTCTGCCTCTTCCGGGGTCTGCACCCAGGTTGCCTCGTTACCCCAGGAGCCTTCCAGGTGAGCCGCATTGTAGGTGGGCTTCGTCTCGTCGCCCACAGCAATCAGCTTGGAAATGTTCATGCGCACCACGAGGCGGCCGATGCGGTCGTGCTCCTCCAGGGAGGCGTCGCCGAGCTCTAGCATGGCACCCAGAACAGCCCAGGTGCGGTGCGGCTGACCGGTTGCCGGGTCAACGGTGCGGCCCAGCTGCGCCAGGGTGCGCAGTGCCGCCGCCATCGACTCGGGGTTCGCATTGTAGGCGTCGTTAATGACGGTCACGCCGTCGGCGCGGTCGGTGCGCGCCATGCGCCACTTCGAAGCCGCTGCAGCCTTATTGAGCGCGCGAGCAATCTTCTCACCGGAAATACCGCTGTTGTAGGCAACCGTTGCCGCAGCCAGCAGGTTGTGCACGTGGTGCTCACCAATCAGCTGCGAGGAAATCTCGTACTCGCTACCGTCGGGCAGGCGCAGAGTGAACTCGGGGCAGCCTGCGTCGGTGGTGCGCAGGTTCAGCGCCGCCACGTAGCGTTCGTAGGGCTGGCCGTTCGCGCCGGTCTTCTCACCCACGCCGAAGTAAGTAATGGGGGCAACCGAACGCGACGCCATGCGCAGCACGCGCTCATCGTCAGCGTTCAGCGCCAGGGAACCGGTCGGCTGAACACCCTCAGCCAGCTCGCCCTTGGTGCGCTCAATATTATCCACGCCGCCGAACTCGCCAGCATGCGCGGTACCAACCTTCAGGATTGCACCGTGATCGGGGTGCGCAATATTCGCCAGGTACTCGATGTTGCCCACACGGTCCGCACCCATCTCAATGACCAGGTAGCGGGTGGACTCATCCGCACGGAAAACGGTCAGGGGCACGCCCACCTCACTGTTGTAGGAGCCGACCGGGGCAACGGTCGGGCCCTCAGGGGTGAAAATCGCGGCAAGAAGGTCCTTGGTGGTGGTCTTACCGGCAGAACCGGTAATACCGATAACGGTCAGCTCACCCTGAGCACGCATCTGCTCAATGGAGTAGCGCGCCAAATCACCCATCGCCAGCACCACATCGGGCACCTGGATGCTCGGGTAGGGCACGCCCTGCTCGTCGAGTACTTCGCGCTCGACCAGCGCCAGGGTCGCGCCCCGCTCAAACGCCATGGGGATGAACCTGTGACCGTCAGTGACCGCACCGGGCTTCGCCACGAACAGGGTACCGGTCTGCACCTCGCGGGAGTCGGTGGTGGCGAAGTCTGCGTACACCTGCTCCTCACGGCCCTCCAGGCCGATAGCGGTGCCGCCGGTTGCCTCAATAATCTGGGCGGCGCTGAGCTTAATCATTCTTCACCATACCTTCAGCGGTCTTAGAGTCACTTTCATCGAGCATGCGCTGGTAGTCAGGCAGGATCTCGAAACCGTGCGCACGCAGGGCACGGGCGGTTTCAACGCGGTCGTCCAGGGCGATATCCACGCCGTCAACATCCTGTTCGGTTTCGTGGCCGCGGCCAGCAATCAGGATGGCGTCATGCTCGCCCGCCAGGGCAATTGCCGCATCAATAGCGGCGGCACGCGGAGAAATATTCAGGATCTGGGTGGCTCGGCGGTTCTCAGCCTTCTGCGCGCCCTCCTCAACGGCGGCACGAATCGGCTCGGGCGCCTCACCGTGCGGATCGTCATCAGTCACAACCACAATATCTGCGTACTGTGCCGCAATCGCACCCATAATCGGGCGCTTGAGCTGGTCACGCTCACCGGTCGCACCGAAAACAATCATGACCTTGCCGTCGCCGGGGCGATCCATCGCCTCCAGGGCACGGGTCAGACCGTCAGGGTTGTGGGCGAAGTCCACAATCGCGTGCGGAGCCAAAGAAATCAGCTGCATACGACCCGGCACCACCGGAGTCAGAGCCGAACCGGACGCCAGCTCGGGCAGCAGGCGCTCACGCTCAGCGGAGTCAGTGTCCAGGTACGCCATGAGAGCCGCCAGCGCGGCATTCGAAACGTTAAAGTCAGCGGGCAGACCGGTGTAGCATTCAACGCTCTCACCGGCACCATTAGCCACGTGGAAGCGGTGGCCCAGACCCTCACGCTGAACCTTCACCACGGCCCAGTCGCGGGCACCAAACTCTGCGGGCACCTCAGCCAGACCGGCACCGCGCGCAGTCACCAGACGGTGCACCTGCTGCGCACCCATCTGCTCGCAAGCGGCGGAGAACATCTTCTTGCCCCACTCGTCATCAGCAGTAATCACAGCCAGCTCAGCACGCTCAGGAGTGAACAGCTGAGCCTTCGAGTCGAAGTAGTGCTCCATGGTGCCGTGCAGATCCAGGTGATCCTGAGTCAGGTTCGTAAAGCCAGCAACCGCGTACTTCACGCCGTCCACACGGTGGTAATCAATCGCGTGCGAGGACACCTCCATCGCCGCGCAACGCACCTGATGCTGACCCATAATCGTCAGCAGAGAATGCACGTGAGGAGACTCCGGGGTGGTCATCTTCGAAGGAACCGACACACCATCAATCAGAATCTGAATAGTGCCAATCAGACCGGTCTTCACACCCAGGCCGGTGCGGAACACCGACTCCAACATGTAGGTGGAGGTGGTCTTACCGTTCGTACCGGTCACCGCATAGCGGTGGGTGGCGGGGAACGACGCCGAACCATAAATCAGCGCAGCCAACGGACCGACATACTCGCGCAGGTTCTCAGCCACCAGGACAGGCACCGGCGCCTCACCCAGCAGCTGCGCACCGGCAGCATCCGTCAAAATAGCGGAAGCACCAAGCTTCAACGCAGCCTCAGCAAACTGCGCACCGTGCACCTTCGCACCGGGCAGAGCCACGTACAGGTCCTGCGGGCGAACGCCTCGGGAGTCCATGCTGATACCGGTGACCTCAACAGAATCACCGGATTCAGAACCCTGAACGCCGCTAGCCGGCTGGGAACTCACCTGAGCACCCAAGCCCTGCAGATGTTCGCGAAGGTGCGCCAAACTCACCGGGCGCACAGAATTCGGGCGCAGAGTCTGAGCGTCGCCGCCCAGCAGGTTCTGGCCGGGTGCGTGAGATGCGGTATCCATCGTCCTTCTTTCCTCTCCGCTGTCCGAAGCGGTGAGCTCTGTATGGTCAATGCGCTCAAGGCACACAGGGTCATTCAATATTCTACGGTCTTTAGGCTTCGACAGGTGTTCAGTACCGGCGCTTCTTCATCACGAATCAGCTACCGGGCGCCTCTCCCCCGCTCACCTTTAGCTCGTCTTATTGGGGCTATCCTCAGCAAAAAGCGGAATCAACTCCGGTTCACCGGTAGAACGCGGCACATTATAGGTGTGCAGAGTCTTCTCCATAATCTTGGAGAACTCAGCCGTCGTACCGTTCGTACCCACGCTACCCTCAGGACGCTGCATGGTCACCGCCACCAAGAACTGCGGGTTCTCAATCGGCGCCACACCAATAAAGGACGTCGTGTTGCCGTCGTAGCCGCCCTTCTCACTCGGAGTTTCCGCAGTACCGGTCTTACCGCCCACGCGGTAGCCGGTCACCTTCGCCGGACGGGCGTGGCCTTGCTCCACCACATTCTCCATGAGAGTCAGGCAGGAAGCGGCAGTCTCCTCGCTGACCATGCGTTCGCCAGGCTCTACGGCACGCTTATGTTCGGTACCGTCGGCGTCAATGATCGCGTCCACAATGCGCGGCTTCAGACGAACGCCCTTATTGCCCAGCGCCTGGAAAATCATGGCGGTCTGCAGCGGAGTCTGCGCAACACCCTGACCGAACAGCACAGTGTACTGCTGACGGCCATCCCAATCACGCCAATCAGCGATTAGACCCTGCTCCTCACCGGTCAGCTCAATGCCGGTAAACTCGCCGACGCCGTACTTCTTCAACCAGTTGTAGCGCTCTTCCTTGCTGAGCTTCTGACCGACCAGCACCGTACCGGTGTTCATCGAGTCATGAATAATGCCCGAGAAAGTACGCCGCTGCGCCCCGTGCTCAAACGCATCCTTGAAAGTCTGGCCGTCAATCGTGAGGGTCGCGGGCACATCATACACACTAGTCGGAGTCGTCAGGCCCTGCTCAATCAACGCAGAAGAAGTCAGCATCTTCTCGGTCGAACCGGGCTCCACGTTCTGCGAAATAGCGCGCGGAGTCATATCCGCCGCATCCTCAATGGTTGCCGCACCCGGGTCCATCGTAGAGGAATCAGCGAGAGCCAAAATGGAGCCGTCACGCACATCCATAACAATGGCGGTACACCATTCAGCCTTCAGCTCCTCAGCGCGAGCACGTACCACCTGCTGCGCAAAATACTGCACATCACGGTTAATGGTCAGACGAATATTCTTACCGTCCACCGCCAGGCGCTGCTCTTCCTTCGCCACGGGGATACGCACACCATCAGCACTAATCTCGTAGGTGCGCTCACCGGGGGTACCGGCAAGCTCCTTCTCGAAGACACGCTCAATGCCCACCGAGAAGTTACGGGACACCGTGCCGCCCTTGCCGTTGCCGTCAGCTTCTTCAACAATGTTGTACTTGCCGACCACGGAGCCACCCACACTACCGTTGGGGTACAGGCGCTGGGAGAATGCCTCACCGTAGATGAAGGGCGCACCCAGAGCATCAATCTTATTGAAAATTTCCGGGGTGATATTTGCCTTAATCACCGAGTACTTGGAGGTGCCGTCCAGCTTGGACTTGATGAACTCATCGGTAATGCCCGGGTCAACGGTCTTGAGAATATCGACCATCTCGTACACCAGCTGGTTGGGGGTGACCTCAATCTTCTGGGTGCGGTCCTCGTTGTAACGCTTGAAGGTCGCCACGGCGCTCTGATCTGCGGTCAGGTTATAACGCTGCACGGTACGCGCCATAACGTTACCGTTGATATCGAGAATCTGGCCACGCACAGCAGGCAGCACCTGCGAGCGCAGACGCTTCTGACGGGACGCATTCGCCACCGCACCGGGGTCAAAGCCCTGACGGATAAACAGGTTCGCACCGATAACGCCCAGAGCGCAGGTGGCTGCGGCGCCTGCGACGAAGCCACGGCGGGTCAGATCCGGCTGACCGGATGCCGATTCGTTCGCGTTCTTACGCGCGTCGAAGCTCATGCGGTGGTCCTTTCGCTGGTCTAGTCTATCGGTGATGCTACGCATCCTGTGGTCAATATTGTTTATCGTGCAGCTTGGCTTGCTGCGGGCTGCTGAGCGGCGCTCGGTGCGGTAGCAGAGCTAGCCGAGGCACTCGGTGCAGGCTGGGTCGGGTTAGCCTGCTGAGCTGAGTTAGTTTGCTGAGCAGGGCTCGCCGAGGCGCTTGCAGATGCCTTAGCCGCCGCGCTCGCCTGGCCGTGGCGCTGCTGAACGGACTTGTCCGCATCCACGATGCCCTTGGCGTAGCTTTCGTTCGAGCCAGCTGCCGGAGGCGAAATCAGGTTCTCCTGCTTGTTTCCCTCAGCACCGGTCGGGCTTGCCACCGGGGCGGGGGTGCCCTCAATCGTGGAGGACTGCAGGTTCAGGGTCGCCTGCGAAGAGCTCACAAACATGCCCAGGGTACTGGCGCGTATTGCCAAATCCTGCGGAGCTTCCTTGAAGCCAATCTCCTGCTGTAGCGCCTGGTTTTCCTGCACAAGCTGCTGCTCCTGTGCACGCAAATCCACCATGTCGTACTGTCGGGTCACAATCAGCACATTGAGCAGCAGAATAAAGACCAGGGTCAGCGGGATTGCCGCAAAAACAGCGAGCATGGTGGGCGGGCTGAGCTTGCGTGCTCGGCGGCGCACGGTCGAGAGCGGGTGACGCGACTTCGGCTTCTCCTCGCGGGTCTCTTCGGTGCGTGCTGCCGCACGAACGCTCGAGGGCACACGGCTCGCATTCGTCGAGGTTCGCTTACCGCCGTGCGAAGCCGCGGTGCTGACGGGGCGGACCACCGGCTGAGATGCAGTGACCGGCTCCAGACGCGCGGTGCGGGTACGACCGGAGTGAGCTCGGGTGGAGGCGCGGCTCGCCCCGGTGGAGCCGCCTGTAGAGGATGCGCGGGTAGAGCCAACGGTACCGGGGGTGCCGGCGGCAGGGCGCGAGGAACCGGCGCGTCGACTCCGCGGGGCGCCCTGGGTGCGGGTGGGGCGCGGGGATGCGTGCTGGGTGCTCACTCTTCTTCGCTTTCTGTCTTCTACTTGGCGGGGATGCGGATCTTCTCGGCGGCGCGCAACTTGGCGCTGGCGGCGCGGGAGTTCTGTTCGATTTCCTCGTCGGTAGGCGGTTCGGCGCCGCGGGTAATGATTTTGACGGTGGGCTTGTGCTCTTCAAGCTCTACCGGGAAGCCCTTGGGTGCCTTGGAGGTTGCCTCTGCGGTCAGTGCCCTCTTGACGATTTTGTCTTCGAGGCTGTGGTAGCTCATGGCGACGAATCGGCCGCCGAGGTTGAGCGCCTCCAGGGCTGCCGGTACGGCGCGTTCGAGGGCTTCCAGTTCGTGGTTCACTTCGATACGCAACGCCTGGAAGGTACGCTTGGCGGGGTGGCCGCCGGTGCGCTGCGCGGCGACGGGCACAGCCTTCTGGATAATGCGCACGAGCTCACCGGTGGTTTCCAGGGGTGCGTTGGCGCGGGCGGTGCAGATGGCGCGGGCGATACGCGATGCGAACTTCTCTTCGCCCCAGTTGCGGATAATGCGGCGCAGCTGGTCTTCGCTGTATTCGTTGACGACGATGCGGGCGGTGAGCTCGTCTTCGGAGTTCATGCGCATGTCCAGGGGCGCGTCGTAGGAGTAGGCGAAGCCTCGGGTGCGTTCGTCCAGCTGCATAGAGGAGACGCCCAGGTCCATCAGGATGCCGTCGATGCCCTGCACGCCGGCGGTTTCCATGGCGCGGTCAATTTCGTCGTAGACGGCGTGGACGGGTACGAAGCGGTCACCGAAGCGTGCCAGGCGTTCGCCGGCAATGGCGTGCGCCTGCAGGTCGCGGTCAATACCGATGAGTACAAGGTTTTCGAAGCGTTCGAGCAGCGCCTCGGAGTGGCCACCCATACCGAGGGTGCCATCAATAACGTAGGCGGTGCCGCGCTCCTCAACGGCGCGTTCAATGCCGGGTGCCAGCAGGTTAATGCAGCGGTCCAGCATGACGGGCACGTGGCGTTCGCTGGCTTCACGCTGGGAGAGGTTCTCAATGGATGCGCCGGTCACCTTAGCGGCAGTACCGGATGCGGTCGTACCGGTTTCGGGGGCGTGGTCTACGCTCATGGGTGCTCCTGTGAGAGTTTGTCCTGCGGGGTGGCTGGGAAGGCTTACGGAAGAGTGGTGCGGGTGCTAGAGATGCCGGGGCGGTAGCTGCTACACCGGCAAAGCCGGTTAGAGCAGCGGGCTGAACGGGTCCTCGTCGAGGGCAGCGAATTCAGCTTCGGTGCGGGCGAGGTATTCCTCCCAGGCGGCTGCATCCCAGATTTCTGCGCGGGTACCGGATCCGATGACGACGAGGTTGTCGGTCAGTCCTGCGTATTGGCGCAGTATCGGCGGGATGGTGATGCGTCCCTGCTTGTCGGGCAGTTCGTCTGAGGCTCCTGAGAGGAAGACTCGCAGGAAGTCTCGGGCGGCTCGTCCCGGCAGGGGCGCGGTGCGCATCCGTTCGTGGATGCGTTCAAATTCTGCGGCGGGGAAAACGTACAGGCATCGTTCTTGACCGCGGGTCAGAACGAGGCCTGCTGAGAGTTCCTCACGGAATTTGGCGGGAAGGATGATGCGTCCTTTGGCGTCCATTCGTGGTGAGTAGGTACCTAAGAACATTCACTTCACCTCCCCGATGTGTGCCCCTGATGTGTGCCATTGTGCTGAAGCCTGCGGGAGCGTGGTTGCTCCACACATCCTGTAGGTGCCGGTGGCGGGGTGTGCCGGGCCGACGCCTCCGCCGTCTGTTTGAGGGCACGGCGATAGGACTGACTTTCAGCTTTCCCCTCCACTTTACCCCACTTTCCACCACCTACCCCACCCGGCAGAGCATCTTTTAGTGTTTTTATGCTCTCTCCTGCATTTTTAACGCTGACGCACAGCTTCTACACAGCTTCGGGCGTGTCCGCTCAGCGTAATACCCTCAGCATGCTTGCCATACCCCGGCTCAAGTAAAGGCTCAATAACAGAGCAAGCTTCAGGAATCGGCGTGACCCGTCTACCAGCTTTCATAAAGCATCCACGCTTCACTATTTCGGGCATAGAAAAAGCGGAAGGTAAGAGAATTCTTACCTTCCGCCTGTGAAGTCTTGATGAAGTCTTAAGACCCTAGAGAGTACGGATGCTCAGCCACGAGAAATACTAGCCGTAAGAAAAACTATTGCGCCAAAGCAGTACTAGAACTGGCCGTTATTGCGTTCGTCCCAGCGGTCCTCCAGACGATTCATGAAGGAGGAACGCTCCTTCTGCTCACGCTGACGCACGCGAGCTGCACCCTCTGCCTTACCGCCGAGGAAGGAATCTACCGGGGTCTTCTTGCTGGTGGTTGCGAAGTACACGCCACCTGCCGCGAAGAGGAAGCCGAAGACACCCAGCCAAATCATATTCGATGCAACCGCACCAATAATGATGCCCAGGCCAATAAGAACGAAGAGAATACCGAGAGCCAGGTGGCGAGCACTGAAAACCGGCGCGGTGTTGCCGGTTGAAGACATGGAGGAGGCAAAGTGCGGGTCCTCATTGCTCATGAGTTCTTCGAGCTGGTCCAGAACCTTCTGTTCACGCTCGGACAGTGCCATCGTTTTCTCCTTTGAGGTGTCGCTACTCAAGATGACGTCGGTATCAGCCGGGTTAGCTAGTGCATCAGGTGGCGCGGTGGGCGCTTCTTCCCGCTGTATGTCTCCGGTCGTATGTTTCCCATCGTACCGCGCGGAGTGGGGTTGGCGCATTCTTTTTTCGGACAGAAGCTCTTTATGACCTCTTTTCGTCAATGCTCTTCTCGGGCGCGGTAACTCCGGAGGCTGGCTTGAGGCTTTCCTGTGAGTACTTACGGTGAATCGCGTCCATGACGTGCTCAACCTCGGACCATCTACCGCTCTTCACAAGGCGAGCACCAGAACCCGAGCGAGTACCATTCCCTAGGCTTTTACCTACTCCCCCGCCGCCTCGTTGTGCTGAGGCGGTTTTTGCGGATGCGTTTTGTGCGGAGCGTGAGCTTGCCGCGTTCTCGATGGAGTCGAAGAGGGTTTGTTGCACCCCGTCTTCGGCGCGGGCGAGTTTTTCGGCGCGCACTCCGATGAGCCGCAGGGCGCGTGGCACCTCCTGACCCACCAGAATTTCATCTGCTCGCAGGGCTTCCAACGTCAGGGAGGCAATCTGTATGCCGGAGTCCACGGGCACGTTTAGTGGGATAGCGCGGGTGTGCGTTTCGAAGGTGCTGTAGCGGATTTTGAGGCTGAGCCCTCCGGCGAGTTTGCCAGCGGATCGCAGGCGCTTTCCCAGCTTGAGGCTCAGCTCCCGAATAGCAGCGCTCACCTCCTGGGCATCGGTCGTATCCGTCTCGAAGGTGTGCTCGCCACCCATGCTTTTCTCTTCGCGCTCGGTAATCACGGGGCGTTCGTCAATGCCGCGCGCCATGGCCCAGAGGTGCTCGCCCTGGGCGGCACCGAAGCGTTCTTTGAGCCAATCCAGGCTCATGGACCTCATCTGGGCGATGGTGTGAATACCGTATCGGGAGAGCTGCTCGGTGCTCTTCGCACCCACTCCCCACAGGTCGGAGACTTTTCTCGGGTCAAGAAATTCTTGAACGCGCTCGGGTGGAATGACCCACAGCCCGTTCGGTTTACTACCGGTGGACGCCATTTTTGCGAGTAGTTTATTGGGCGCCACCCCCGCGGAGGAGGGCAGGGAGAGCTCCTGCGCGATGCGGTCGCGAGCGCGCTGCGCCAGGGCGACGGGGTCTTGGCCGTGCAGGTAGGCGCCGGTGAGATCTACGAAGGCTTCATCCACGCTGACCTGCTCAACGTAGGGGCTCAGGTCGTGAAGGATTGCCATGACGGCGCGGGAGTAGTGCCTGTAGTCGCCGCGTAGCGGCAGGACGGTGGCGTTGGGGCTGAGGTTCCGGGCGCGGCTGAGCGGCATACCGGAGCGCACTCCGTGGGCGCGCGCCTCATAGGAGGCGGAGCAAACTACGGAGCGGGGGCCGAGGGGCGCCACGATAATCGGGGTTCCGCGCAGGGCGGGGTTTTCGAGGAGTTCGACGTTGACGAAGAAGGCGTCCATGTCCAGGTGCATAATGACGCGGCTGTTCCTTGCGCCGCTAGCCTTACCGGTTCGCGTCTGCCCCATGTCGCCTCCTCTCATAGCTTCTACGCCCACCTACCGAAAATATAGCACATTTCTACGAAAAATAGGGTTAATATATCGTAAACGTGTTCGTAAATGCGTTCTCTTGGGCTTTTCTCCACTAAGCTAGAAGAAGTGCACACCGCACGGCATCAGGACCGTACACAGCGACCATCAGCGAGGATAGTATGACTCCCCCTTCTCCTTCCGGAGCCCCCACTCCCCAGGCGACCGAGAGCCTCACCGTAGCGGCACCGAATATCCCGGTGGCTTCTGCGCACCTCGCCGAGCGTATTGCTGAAGAGCAGCGAGCCTACCTGCACGCTTTTGACACTCTCATGGCTGAATTTTTTACCCGCCAGCGCGAGCTACTCGAGGACATTTCTTCTGAGACTCTACCCCTGCTGGAGGCTATTGAGTCCCTCTCCACCGGCGGCAAGCGCCTGCGTGCCCTGCTGAGCTACTGGGGTTGGCGAGGTGCCGGCGGCGCACCCGTAACCGAGAACCGCGCGTCCTGGTCTATTGTGAAGGCCGGCATGGCGGTGGAGCTGTTCCAGACCTCCGCACTGATTCACGACGACATTATCGACCGCTCCGATACCCGCCGCGGCGCTCCCTCCGTGCACAAGCGTTTCGAGGCGGCGCACGAGCAGAATAGTTGGCGGGGTGATGCTTTCAACTACGGTCTGACCGGCGGTATTCTTGCCGGCGATTTGACCCTGGCGTGGTCTGCCGAGGTTTTCGCGTCCCTGGGTGAGGGAGCAATCTATGGCGCCCCTGCGCGCACTATTTTTGACCGGATGCGCACCGAAGTTCTGGCGGGTCAGTACCTGGACGTCTACTCCGAGGTTCTTGAAACCGAGGACGCTCAGGCGGCTCTGCAGCGTGCCCTGAACGTGATTCGTTTCAAGTCCGCCAAGTACTCGTGCGAGCACCCCTTCACGATTGGTGGTGCTCTGGCTCTGCAGGCTGCCGCGCTGGAGAGCGGTGCCGGTGCCGTGAGCGAGCAGCACCCGGTACTTGCCGGTTACCGTGCGTTCGGTCTGCCGCTGGGTGAGGGCTTCCAGCTGCGTGATGACGAGCTGGGCGTCTTCGGTCAGCCCGAGGTGACCGGTAAGCCCGCTGGCGATGACCTGCGTGAGGGTAAGCGTACCGTGCTGGTGGCGCTCACCTCCGCTGCCCTCGACGAGAAGGACGCGGCGCTTCTGCACAATAGCTTGGGCGACCCCGAACTGAGCGATGAGCAGGTGGAGCGCATTCGCGAGCTGATGATTTCTTCGGGTGCTTTCGCCAAGCATGAGCAGCTGATTGAGCAGAAGTCTCAGGCTGTTTTTGAAGCACTGGAGGCAATGAACCTGGACGAGCTGACGCATGCGGCGCTGACCGATATCGTGGGTCGTGCACTGCGCCGCAAGGCATAGATACGCTACGTCGCAAGGCATAGAGGTTCAACGCAGTTAGAACGTTAAACAAGTTGAGGCGGCATACCGAAGTATGCCGCCTCAACGTATTTAGCTATAGTACTGAGCCGCTATTACCAAGCTAGTGCCTGCGCACGGCGACGAATCTCAGTCTTACGACCGTCAATCAGCGCGTCGATGGGACGGCCGGGCAGGGAGTCGTCGTTGGTGTACAGCCACACGATAGCTTCTTCATCGCTAAAGCCGGAGTCCTTCAGGACAGCGAGGGTGCCCTTGAGGGATTCGAGTACTCGCGAACCGTTCATGAACAGTGCGGGTACCTTGCGCACGTTGGTTTCCGGGTCGCGCAGAGCGATGAGCGTACCGTCAGAAATCAGGTTGTGAACGCGGGTCACCTTCAGGTCGAGGGCCTGCGCAATTTCGGGGATAGTTACCCAATCGCCGACGAGGGCGAAGGTCTGAGCAATATTTTCGTTAGTCACCTTTTAAGAGTGCCAGAGCTGGCACGTATTTACCACTTTTGACCCGCATCTGGAGCGGGAGCTCTCCTGCGCACCTTTCCTTTTTGCGCGTTGCCGGCGGTTCTTGGGTTGGGTTCGGGCCCGTCGGTGCTTCTTAAGAATTCGCTGAGTGTTCACCTGCCCGGCGCCCTTTGGCATCGCTTCTGCCCAGGTGGGCGGGCTAAAATGTTGAGACGTATGAATACTCCCAGCCCACGCCGGATTTCTCCCGTGAACCCTCGTTCTTCTGCAAATACTCCTGTTCCTCCCGCCACTCGTCCCGCTGCCCCGGATACCGCTATTGGTTCTTCGCAGTGGCTCAGTGGCGCCATTATTGAGGGTCACTACCAGGTGGGTTCGCTTATTGGCCGCGGCGGCATGAGCGAGGTGTATTATGCACTGGACCTGTGGTCGAATAACCCGGTCGCGCTCAAGGTTCTCTCCCCCGCTCTGGCTGAGGATGCAGCGAACCGTCAGAAGTTCCACCGTGAGGAGCGCTCGATGCGCCAGGTGGGCGGCGGCGGACATACGGTGGGCGTGATTTCCTCGGGTACCGAATATTTTTCGGGTCAGATGGTCATGTATATCGTGCTCGAGTACGTGCACGGTTGTACGCTGAGCCAGCTGCTACGTGTACGTAATGCTCTATCCCTGGGTGAGGCTCTGGATATCCTCATTCCGGTCGTGGAGGCGCTCTCGGAGGTTCATGCGAACCGCTACCTGCACGGCGATATTAAGCCGGGCAATATTCTTCTCGACGCTAACGGCCAGGTGAAGCTCACGGACTTTGGTCTTTCTCGCCGTGATGATCAGGTGGATGCGGGCGCCCCCATGGGCACCCCCGCCTACGTGGCGCCGGAGGTTCTGGATCCGAAGGTGAAGGTCGGCGCGCAGGCCGATATTTTTGCGCTCGGCGTGATGATGTACCGCATGCTTTCAGGTCGTCTGCCCTTTGTGGGTCTGGAGAACGACCAGCAGGTGCTCTACCACAACGCCAACATTGAGATGCCCGCGCTGACCGATGTTGCGCCGGGTGCGGACCGCGATATTGCGGGGCTGATTTCGTGGTGTACCCGCAAGCAGCCTCACGCCCGCCCGGAGGATGCGACCGAGCTGTTTACGGCCCTGCTGGAGATTTCTGAGTCGCTGGGTGAGTCTGAGCGTGCTTGGCGTGCCCCCTCGTGCCCGGAGCCGGAGCTTCCTCTCTGGGAGGCCGTCGCCGATATTGCGGAGCGTAGCGGTGCCGCGCAGATGGTGCGTAACACCCCGATTAGCGCGTTTAGCGATGCCCGCGATCTACTCGCCTACGATGTCTACTCCCCTGACAGCCTCGTGTACGATGCCTCGACGGCGGGTCAGGGCGTGCACCTTGCCGACGTGGATGCTGAGGACTCCGTGCTCAACCGCCAGGGCATTCCGCCTCTAGTGAGTTCCGCCTCCGATAATGACGAATCTGACACTGACCAGGAGCAGGAGGGCTCAAAGGGCAAATCCGGCAAGCGTGGTCTGAGCTCATTCATGAGCCGCCGTACCGCCGCGGCGAAGGGCCCGCTGACTCAGTCCGTTGGCATTGGCCCGCAGACGGAGCAGGAGTTCATCTCAGCTCATGGCGAGTACGCCCCAATCCATGCGGAGCGTTCGTTGAGTCCCTCCGGTACGCGTCGTTCGAAGTCTAAGGGGGCGGCGAGCGCAACTGAGGCTTCAGAAGCTGATGAGAGCGCTTCTTCTCAGGAATCCGAGCAGTCTTCGCAGAAGGATCCTCGCCTGCCCGCCAAGCAGTTTAGGACCCCGCCCTCCGGTATGGCGGTGGGCGGTTGGGCTCTGGCGCTGATTCTGCTGGGCATGGGTTCAAGCTTTACCGGTTGGTGGCTTGCGACCTCACTGGTGCAGTCGCAGTGGTGGCGCAATATTGAGGCGTTCCTGACCTTCTAGTAGTGCTCCCCCCTCGAGCACTCCGTCCTCGTCTGTGCACTCCGTCCTCGTCTGTGCAGTGCGCAGGTTAAACGCAATTGCCCGGGTCTTCACTCACAATGAGTGAAGACCCGGGCATTGTTTTTCTGCTATTTCTCACCGACTAGTACGGCGAGGCGCATGAACGTTTTATGCGCGGTTCTTGAGGTACTCGGAGACCAGGAACGCGATTTCCAGGGACTGCGAGTGGTTCAGACGCGGGTCGCACAGGGACTCGTAGCGGTCAGCCAGTGCTGCCTCGTCGATAGCGTCGGAGCCGCCCAGGCATTCGGTCACGTCGTCGCCGGTCATTTCCACGTGGATACCACCGGGGAACGAACCCAGTGCCTCGTGCACCTCGAAGAAGCCGCGAACCTCGTCGAGCACGTCGTCGAAGCGACGGGTCTTGTAGCCGGAGGGCACGGAGATGGTGTTGCCGTGCATCGGGTCGGTAACCCAGACGACCTTCGCGCCTTCAGCCTGCACGCCTTCAACGATTGCGGGCAGCTTCTCGCGGATGTTCTTCGCACCCATGCGGGTGATGAAGGTCAGGCGGCCGGGCTCGCGGTTCGGGTCGAGCTTGTCGATCAGTGCGAGTGCATCCTCAGTAGTGGTGGTCGGGCCCAGCTTCACGCCGATGGGGTTGCGGACCTTGGAGAGGAAGTCTACGTGTGCATCGTCGATGCCGCGGGTGCGCTCGCCAATCCACAGGAAGTGTGCGGAGGTGTCGTAGGGCAGGTGGGTGCGCGAGTCGATGCGGGTGAGGGCACGCTCGTAGTCCAGCACGAGTGCCTCGTGGCCGACGTACATGTCGGTGGTCTTGAGGGCTTCGAAGTTCACGCCGCATGCTTCCATGAACTTGAGGGCGCGGCCGATTTCGTTGGCGGTCTTCTCGTAGCGCTCATGCGCGGGGTTGGAGGTGAAGCCGCGGTTCCACTGGTGTACGGCGCGCAGGTCTGCGAAGCCGCCCTTGGTGAAGGCACGCACCAGGTTCAGGGTGGATGCGCTGGTGTGGTAGCCCTGCAGCATGCGCTTGGGGTCGTGTACGCGGGCTTCGGGGGTGAAGTCGAAACCGTTGACGGTCTCGCCGCGGAAGGAGGGCAGGGTGACGTCGCCGCGGGTTTCCATGTCTGCGGAGCGCGGCTTGGAGAACTGACCCGCCATGCGACCCATCTTCACCACGGGCATGGAGGCGCCGTAGGTGAGCACTGCAGACATCTGCAGGATGGTCTTGACGCGGCCGGAGATCTTGTCGGCGGTTGCACCAGCGAAGGTTTCTGCGCAGTCACCGCCCTGCAACAGGAATGCGCGGCCTTCAGCAACCTCACCGAGTGCCTGGCGCATGGCGTCGACCTCACCGGCGAAAACGAGCGGCGGTACCGAGTTCAGCTCGGCGATGGTGCTCTCAAAATCTTCGTGCTCGCTCCAGGTAGGCTGCTGGTCAATGTGCAGCTGACGCCAGGTGTCCAGGCCGTGGTCGGGGGCCTGCGAGGTGCTGAGGTTTTGATTGCTCATCTTCACTCCATTGGGATGGTCTTGTGCGTTTTCTGGTTCACCCCTGCTTCAGGTGCTCGGTAGGCCGTATGTGGCATGCGTTCACGTGATTCTTAGGGGCGAATAGACTAATTGTACTCTTGCCCCCTTCAACGCCTAGCCGTCTAGTCAGGTACATCTCATATGTTTAGATAGAGCTATTCAAAATCAATGATTCGGGCATGGAAGATTAACTGCGCGGAGGGGACGCGAAAGGGCGAGACTCGGGGTATCACCCCTTATCCCGCCCTTGGCGTAGTCGCATACCCGCTTGGGCAACGTTTAGTTAGTTCTGTAGCTGTGCGACTGCCTCATCAGCACTCATGTTCTTATCAGCCATGAGCTTCTTGACGCGGTCGGCGTACACGTCCACGTATTCCTGGCCGCTGAGGGCACGGATTTCGGAGCCGATACGGTCGGCGATTTCACGCTGAACGCGGTGGCTCAGGTCTGAGCCGTCGGTGTATTCCTCGAAGGTGAGGGGCTTGCCGATAATGGTGCGCACCTGGATGGGCTTGCCGTCGTGGCGCAGACGGATACGGTTCGAGCCGGAGGGCTGAATCAGGTCGGTACCGATCTGTCCGATGGGCACTACGGGCACGCCGGTTTCCAGGGCGAGGCGGGCGACACCGACCTTGGGGCGGTAGCCGCGTCCGTCGGGGCTACGGGTGCCTTCGGGGTAGATGCCGATGATGCCGCCGTCCTTGAGGACCTGCGCGCCGGCGTTGAGGGATTCCTGGCTCTTCTGGCCGCCGGAGCGGTCCATGGGAAGCTGGCCAACGCCGCGGAAGAACGCCGCCATGGCACGGCCCTTCACGCCGGGGGTGGTGAAGTAGTCGCTCTTGGCGAGGAAGTTCACGGTGCGCGGCATGGCGAGAGGAATAAAAATGGAATCGCAGAATGCCAGGTGGTTGCTGGCGACGATGCAGGGTCCCTCGGGCAGGTTTTCGAGGCCAACCACGTCGTGGTGGTACAGTCCCTGCAGCAGGGGTGAGCCAAGAACCTTGAGCGTTGAATAGAGGGCGGTGTTAGGCATTGGGGTCTCCTCTCTGAATGTTCCCGGCTCAATTCTAGCTTGTCTGGAGAGGTGCGAGAGAACGCGCGATAATTAAAAGAAAGGGAATGATTTTTCTGCGCACCGGTGTATCGGGTGCGCTGGGGGCGATATACCAGCATCGGTGCTGTATCTGTGGTAGCCGGTCAGGGTACGCTATAGAGCCTCACCTGTGCTCATACTCGCGCAGGTTGGCGAAGGAGGACCATGAGCATTTTTGATAACTCGTTGGAGCCACTCAAGCGGATGCGCCGCAAGGCTCGCGAGCGCAGGCTTCTTGCGACTCAAAACGTTAAGGATTCCCTGGCGCGTCGTCTCGGGGAAGAGCAGGATGCGTTCGACCACTCCCCCGTTTCGTTCACCCCTGACTCTGCGCAACACACGGTGGGTATTTTGTTGGTGCACGGTTTTACGGGTTCACCGCATAGCATGCGCCCGGTGGCTCAGCATTTTATGGAGCTCGGTTATGCGGTGGAGATGCCCGTGCTGACTGGGCACGCGACCCGTTGGCAGGATTTGCGTGATAGCACATACCAGCAGTGGCTGGCTTCTGCCGAGCAGGGGTACCGCCGCCTGACCGATCAGGGTCTGCAGGTGGTGGTCATTGGCATGTCGATGGGCGGTACGGTGGCGACTCACCTGTCGGCGCGTCTGCCGGTGGCGGGCACGGTGCTGATTAACCCCTACATGGTGGATGTGAACCCGATGATGCGCCACGCCGGTAAGGTGTCGAAGGTTCTGCCAGTGCTCAAGGCGATTGGCTCCGATATTGCGGTTCCGGGTGTGAGTGAGGGTGCGTATTCTATCGTTCCGACGGCGGCGGTGCATCAGTTACATCTTTTGGGCGCTGAGACACGTGCACTGATTCCGCAGTTGAAGGCGCCGGTTCTGTATTTGCGTTCACTGGGCGATCATACTGTGTCGGATAGCTCCCACAAATATTTTCTCGAACATTGTTCAGTTCCTGTAGAATTTAGGTGGCTGACCCGCAGCTACCATGTGGCAACGCTCGACTACGACGCCGAGTATCTTCTCTCTACTGTTCAAGCTTTTGTCGCATCACTAAACCACTAAATTCTGACAGTTCCGCCCGCTGCACACCGGCGAATGCATCACCCGCCGCGGCGAGCAGAACAACCAGAAAGCCATCACGGCACCTCGAGCATTCGAGGACAGCCCGCGGCCCGGACCGCCCGAGCTTACGCCCTGATTCGAAAGGCGCATTATGAAAGTCTTCTCCACTCCCGCTGAGGTTCTTGTCGACCCCTCGCTGAACCTGACAAGCATTGTTGAGCGCCACCGAGCCGACAGCTCCAATCCGGTGCTGTACCGCCGTCAGATGTCTCCGGGTAACTGGCAGCCGGTTCACGCCCAGCAGTTCCACCAGATGGTGACCGACCTGGCTAAGGGCATGATTGCCGCTGGTATCCGCCCGGGTGACCGTGTAGGCATTATGAGCCGCACCCGTTTTGAGTGGACCGTCATTGACTTCGCTATCTGGTATGCCGGCGCTGTCTCTGTGCCTGTATATGAGACGAACGCTGCCGCCCAGGCTGCATGGGCGCTGTCCCATTCTGAGGCTGTCGCCATCTTCGTCGAGGATGAGAAGCTCCTGAATCGTGTGGCTGAGGCTGAAGAATACGCCGCTTCTACTTCTGAGCCGTGCCAGCTCAAGCACCGCTGGGTCATTGAGAACGGCGACCTCGATACCCTGAGCACTCGCGCCTCCGAGGTAAGCGATGAGCAGCTGGAGCAGGTACGTTCCGCAGCCGGTTGTGACGACCTCGCGACCATTGTGTACACCTCCGGCACAACCGGTCGCCCTAAGGGTTGCGCACTGACTCACGGCCACTTCCTGAACCTCAGCGCCAACACCAGGCTGGTCGAGCCCGAGATTGCGAACTCCCGCAACTCCTCCATTCTTTTCTTGCCGCTGGCGCACGTTCTGGCGCGCCTGATTCAGGTTCTGGCGCTGGATGCTGGCCTGGTTATTGGTCATTCCCCCAACATCAAGAACCTGGCGTCTGACCTGGATAGCTTCAAGCCGACCATGCTGCTGGTGGTGCCCCGCGTCTTTGAGAAGGTGTACGAAGGTGCCATGGCAAAGGCGGCTAAGGGCGGCAAGTTCAATAAGTCTCTGTTTGAGCGTTCCACCGATATTGCGGTGCGCTGGTCGCAGGCGAAGGTTGAGGGTCGTGTGCCCCTCAAGCTGGCGGCGCAGTACGCTCTCTACGACAAGCTGGTCTACTCGAAGCTGCGTGCGGCTCTCGGCGGCGAGCTGCGTTACGCGGTCTCCGGCGGCGGTCCCCTCGGCGAGCGCCTGGCTCACTTCTTCCACGCGGTGGGTGTGCAGGTGGTGGAGGGTTACGGTCTGACCGAGACCTGCGCCCCGATTGCGGTTGGCCGCATCAACCCGTACCAGATTGGTATGCTTGGTCCGCTCATCCCCGGTTCCGAAGGCTACATTGCTGAGGACGGCGAGCTTCTGGTTCGTGGCGTGGGCGTGATTAGCAGCTACTACAAGAACCCCGAGGAGGACGCTCATGCGTTCACCGAAGACGGTTGGTTCCGCACCGGTGACCTGGCTCGTTTCGATGAGCGAGGCTACCTGAAGATTGTGGGCCGTAAGAAGGAAATCATTGTCACCGCCGGCGGTAAGAACGTGATTCCGGGTATTGCGGAGGGTCATTTGCGCACTTCTCCCCTGGTGTCTCAGGCAATGCTGGTTGGCGATGAGAAGCCGTTCATTTCAGCGCTGGTGACCCTAGACCCGGATACCCTACCCGAGCAGCTCGAGCATCTGGGTCTGCCGCGTTCGCTCTCCATTCCGGAGGCTGCGGTTCACCCGGCGGTCCGCGCCGCGATTCAGAAGCTCGTGGACGAGGCGAACCAACTGGTTTCCCGCGCCGAGGGTATTCGCGAGTTCCGCATCATGAACCGTGACCTGACCGAGGAAGATGGTTACCTGACCCCCTCGCAGAAGCTGCGCCGCGCGAAGATTCTGCAGGATTTCTCCTCCTACGTGGATGAGATGTACGGCAAGGTTTCCGATAGCACGTCGGATTCTTTGGCTCGTCTGCAGGAGTACGCGGCGGAGCAGTCTGAGAAGTTCGCTGAGCTGCGTGAGCAGGCTGCTGAGCGTCTGCATGAGTACGCGGATCACCAGGCGGAGCGTCTTGCCGAGCTGCGTGAGCAGGCGGCTGAGAAGTTTGAGGAGCTGCGTGAGCAGACCGCCGAAATGATGCAGAAGCCCCAGGAGGATAAGACCGAAACGAAGGAAGACGCCGAACGGTCTGAGAAGACTAACGACGATTCCGAGCATGAGACCGCTACCCCAGCTAAGGGTGTAGAAGCTAAGAAGGCAGATACTCAGCGTTCTGAAGGCGAAGACTCTTAGTCGTCACTAACTGATTGTGAATATATATGTGAGGAGGGGGTCGTACCGTTTAGGTACGACCCCCTCCTCTATGTTTACCTCAACGCTCAGAGCCTGAGCCCTTGAGCGGGTATTCTTTGAACCGGTTGGTACTAGTTGGCAGGCTCGTCGAATTCCAGGCCGAGCAGCGCGTTCTCAATGATTTCGGTCAGTGCCGGGTGGATCCAGTACTGGCCGCGTGCGAGGGTGCGCGCGTCCATGCCGAAGCTCATTGCCTGCAGTAGCGGCTGAATGAGCACGGAGGACTCTTCACCGACCAGGTGCGCACCGAGCAGCTCGCCGTTGTCCTTGCGGGCAATCAGCTTGCACAGGCCGATCTTGTCTTCCATTGCCCAGCCGTAGGCGGTGTCGCCAAAGTTCTGTGCCTTGACGGTGATCTCAAAGCCTTCACGCTCAGCGGCCTCGCGTGCCTGCTCTTCGGTCATGCCGACCACGGCGATCTGCGGGTTGCTGAAGACCGCGCCGGGTACGTAGCGGTGGTCGCTGGCACGCAGATCCTCGGGGTGGCTGAGGTTGTGCTGCACAACGCGGGCCTCGTGGTTTGCCACGTGCTTGAGCTGGTAGCTGCTGGACACGTCCCCGAGGGCGTAGACGCCGGGTACGGGTGCACCGTTGTAGAGCACGCGCTGGTACTTATCGACGCTGAGCTGACCGCCGTCCTGCACGTCGAAGTAGTTCTTCGCGTTGAGGGTGTCGGTGTTGGGGCGGCGACCCGTAGCCACGAGCACAGCGTCCGCTGGGATTTCGAGCAGTTCTTCACCGTTCTCGGTGGTGCGCTTCGCTACGACGGTTACGCTGCCGTCGGCGTTCTCACGGATTTCGGAGAGGGACGCATCCTTGACGATGTTCCACTGCTTGCTTGCGGCTTCTTCGAAGCGTGCCACGACCTCTTCGTCCACGCCGCGCAGCAGGCGGGAGGAGCGGTTCAGCTGGGTTACTTCGGTGCCGAATGCGGAGAAAACGTGGGAGAATTCTGCCGCAATCACGCCGCCGCCGATGACGACCATGCGGGCGGGCAGTTCATCCAGGCGCATGACGTTGTCGTTGGTGTAGACCTTGGAGGAGTCGATACCGGGCACGGGAGGCAGCACGGCGCGCGAACCTGCCGCAATGACAATCTGGCGGCCCTGCAGGCGGGTGCCGTCGGTCAGCTCAACGGTGTGGGAGCCGACGAAGCGCGCGTACTGGTCGTAGAAATCGACGTTGGGCAGACCGGCACGCCATTCGCGGCCGCCTTCAACAATCTGGTCAATGCGAGAGGCAAAGATGCGGTCACGAATCTGTGCCCAGTGCACGGCATCTACGTGTGCGTCGACGCCCAGGTGCTTGACCTCGCGGGTCTTCTGCGCGATAGTCGCCGGGTAGACGTACATCTTGGTGGGGATGCAGCCAACGTTCAGGCAGGTGCCACCGAAGATGCCGCCGTCGATGAGGGCGACCTTCTTGTCGTCCCATTCGGGGCCGATGAGGGTGTTGCCGGATCCGGAGCCGATGACGATGAGGTCGTATTGTGCTACGCCGTCAATGCGTTCTACGTTCTCGATGCTCATGTGGTCCTCTCGTTGATGGTGTTGAGGCTGGGCTCGTTCCCAGCGTGCCCTTCGATGGCGGGGTTATTTCTGTTACTGCCACTATAACGCGTGGAGGCTACCGGCTATTCCCACTATCTGGTGTCAATGTTGACGGATATGCGAAAGTGCGCCGTCCCAGAGAATACCGTACTGAGAACACGGTTGTTTCTTGAGAAGACGCACTCAAGCATTGAAACTATGTGAGCCCGCGGATTAGTAAGGCTAGATGTCTGCGATTAGAGGTCAGCGCTTAGAGGTCTGCCATAAGCCCAGCCAGCAGGCGAGTGAAATCAATGGCGGGATCAACAGACTCTTCGTCAGGCCAAAAATGAATCGGGTACGCCGCACCCTGGGCACGCTGCAGCACGGGGCTTTCAGCGAGCACGGGTTCTGCCACGAGCTCGCCGAAGAGGGAACGCATTTCGTCGCGTCGGTAGCGGTGTTCGCTGTCGTTGGGGCGCATCTTGTTGATAACTACTCCCGCACCGTCAATACTGATGCCGCTTTCCTGTTGAAAGCGCACGATGGCGCGCAGGGTTCGTTCGGTGCCCGCCACGGAGAAAAGGGAAGGCTCTGCGACCGAAAGGATGCGCTCGCTCACCGCCCAGCCCATCGAAGACAGGGTTCCGAGGAACGGCGGGCAGTCAATCAGGATGACGTCGTAGGCGTCCGCTGCCGCCTCCACCATGCGCTTGAAGCGGCGGATGAACGGCGCGGCTTCCTGCCGGTCTACGAGGGTAGAGCGTGCCGAGCCTCGCGCCACCTTCACGCTACCGGTGGTCACGGGGTTATTGGTCAGCAGGGTGGGTTTGCCGACGAGCGCGTTCCAGGAGGAGCTACCGGCTTCCTCCGCGAAGGCGCGCTCATTGGAACTGGCGATTAGGGAGGCGACGTCGGGGATGGTTTCATCCACCGCCAGGCCGGTGCTGGCGTCGCCGTGGGGGTCGAGGTCAATAACGAGTGTGGAGAGTCCGCTGTGTAATGCCGCGGAGGCGATCCCCAAAGTGATGGACGTTTTGCCAACGCCGCCCTTGAGGCTGCTGATACTGACGATGCGGGGCATGCAGGTCCCTTTTATGAGTGAGGTGTAATGCCCCTTTATTTTAGCGAATCTTCGCTTTTCTTCCGGCTCTGACAGGGGTGTATCTTGAGTTTTTTCTCAAGTGAGCAATGAATATTCCCTCGCGTTTAAAGCTTCAGCCCGCGCTCGCTACCCGATAGGTAGTGAGCGCGGGCTGATTCACGTTTTGTGTTTTATGCCTGTGCGCGGCGGGCACGGCGGGCGGCGAGTTCGTCGCCTTCGAAGTTTTCGTGCATTTCTTCGCCGGGCTGGCCGTTGAGGTTCATTTCGATTTCGCGCCAGACGCGACCGATAGCGATACCGAAGACGCCCTGACCTGCCTGAACCAGGTCAATGACCTCGCTCGGGGAGGTGCATTCGTAGACGGTGGTGCCGTCACTCATGAGGGTAATGTTCGCGAGGTCGTCAATGCCGCGGGTACGCAGGTGCTCGATGGAGGTGCGAATCTGCTGCAGGGACACGCCGGTGTCGAGCAGTCGCTTCACAATCTTGAGTACGAGCACGTCGCGGAAGCTGTAGAGGCGCTGGGTACCGGATCCGGAGGCACCACGCACGGTGGGTACGACCAGGTCGGTGCGTGCCCAGTAGTCGAGCTGGCGGTAGGTGATGCCGGCTGCCTTGCAGGCGACGGCGCCGCGGTAGCCGAGGTTTTCCTCGACGACAGAGACAGGGTCGGTGAAGAGTACGCCCTGTTCACCGCGCGGAGGCGGTGCTACGGGAAAGAGGGTGTCGAAGCCGTCCAGGGGCTGGTCGAAGCCCTGGGGTGCGTGCGTGGTTGCGGCCTCGCCTGCATTTTCGGCTACCTGCTGCTCTAGCACGGTCCCTCCTTTTCGTTAAACCCTTTTAAGTGCTTCACCGCGCCCCATCAATGCGGTCGATATCGTTCCGGTGTAGACCCGATTCTCGGGGAGAGATATCGGGGTGAGATTCTAGGGTTGAGGTCTAGAATCTGCGTCTATGATTCGCGTGGCTCCTCTACTGGGTTCCGGCGCGGTTTTCAATACTACACAGCGGTTCGACAGTGCGACCGATGCGCGATAGGCGCGGTTGTTCAATCTATTTTAACTGATAGAGGGCTCTACTTAAAATTGAACCCACCGGAGCGAATGATCTTTTCAGATTCATTCTTGCCTCATTAACGCCTCATAGGGGCGCTCCTCCCCCCGCCGTTCCGTTCGCTTTTTCTGGGCGCCCCGCACAGGGGGAGTTAAAACAGGGGAAGTTTAAAAAGTAAATGCGTACGGGCTGGTAGTCCGTACGCATTTACAGCTGAGTTGAGTGAATAGCCTTGGCAGGCCGGGAGCCCCCCCTGGTGAGAAAGCTCTTCGTGTTGGACGAAGGGGTAGAAATTCCGAGCGTGCCAGCGTCGGCTTCGTCCAAGTCTAGAGGCCACTACCCGTTGGTGCGGGTAGGGACTATAGAGGGAATCACCGTGGTCAGCGGTGTTTCCCGAGGGAAATCCCCGTTCGGGGTGCGGTAGAACCGCTGAGGGTTTACGAGCGGCAGACTGTCCGGTAGTCTGCGTCTTCGTGCGCCTACTCGTAGGTAGGCATTGCCGATTCGACGAGGGTTGCGTGCAACTGCAGGCACAACTTGCGAATCTTGTCGGCACGTTCCTGCGCCTGAGCCTGGGAGGCTGCGTCGCGGCGCGAAGCCAGCGGAGCCACTGCGATTTCCACGAGGGAAATTTCGCGGTCTGCTGCAGACTTGAACGCGCGCAGGTGACGGGGCTGAATGCCGTGCTGGGTCAGCTCTGCGCTCACGCGGGCAATCAGTACGTCGTAATCGGTGTACTCCACGTCCGAGCCATCTTCGAGCAGTCCAAAGTCAATCAGCTCGCGAATCAGTTCGGGAGTGGTGTTAGCGTATTCTGCCAGCTCACGGAGGCTGTAAGTACGGCCTTCCTGCTCGTCCGGTCCGAGGACGGTATCCAGGACGTCTTCACTTACGGTGGCGGGCATGGAGTTCAGTACGCGTCCGGCTTCCAGGTCCTCCAGGTGCTGACGGATTACCTTGAGCGGCATGTAGTGGTCGCGCTGCATAGTGAGGATGTAGCGCAGGCGCTCAATGTCAGTCTGGGAGTACTTGCGGTAACCGGTTTCGGTACGGCTGGGGTGCACCAGACCGCGCTCCTCCAGGAAGCGAATCTTGGATGCACTAATTCCGGGGAACTCCAGGTCGAGCTGGCTAAGAACCTGACCAATGGTCCGGCTCTTAACGTCACGCGGGTTACGGTCAGAGTCGCCGTTCTCCACGTCCTCTAGTTGAACCTCAGCGTTAGTGAGGTTTTCATCGATGCGTGAGGTCATCTATGTCTTTCGGGTACTTGTTCAGCCGATGTCGATACGAGCCGATATTTGAGTGAGTGGCTCGTTCCCCCGGTCGGGGGTCTCGCTTCGTGCCGAACATCTTTGCTTAGTGTTGAGAGTGTGATAGATAAGTTCAGTTGTTTATCACGAAATGATAAACCGCAAACCTTCGAGACAATCTTATAGCCTCACAAGGCATTTTGCTATTCAGTTCGCCCTTTTCAGAGGCTTTTTGAACCCAAAAATAGCCACACAATCAAACACTATCCAGTATAGACAGTACCAATTTTAGCAAAATTCCAATACTTCGAACACATGCATCTCATATTGGACTGCTTTACGAGGAAAATTTTATCTTCTCGCGATAGTTGAAGTTTTCATCACATTTAACTTGAAAGAGGCTCCCACTAGGGGTTTAGCCATCTTTCAAGCCCCTCAAGTAGCTTCAGAGACCCTCAAGATGAACCTTAAATGCGTCCGTTTATTTGCGTTTGTGTGCACTATTAATGAAAAACGGCGAGACCAATCGGTCTCGCCGTTTCATCAGTACGTACCTCTTACCACGAGGGACGCCAGAGCTATAGAGTCTATCGACTTAGAGCTTAGCCAGCTCAGCCTTGTATGCCTCTGCATCCAGCAGGTTAGCCAGATCGTCAGCGTTCTCGGGGCGAATCTCAATGATCCAGCCCTCGCCGTAGGGATCGGAGTTGACCAGTGCGGGGTCATCCTCCAGGCCCTCGTTCACTGCGACAATCTCGCCAGCAACGGGAGCGAAAAGATCAGAGACAGACTTGGTGGACTCAATCTCACCGAAGCTATCCTCAGCAGCTACAGAATCGCCAACAGAGGGAAGGTCGACGTAGACGACGTCACCCAGTGCATCCTGAGCGTGGTCGGTAATACCAACACGTACGGTGCCCTCGGCGGTGAGAGCGGAAACCCACTCGTGCTCAGAAGTGTAAGAGAGTTCTGCGGGAACGTTGCTCATAGCAGCGGTGTCCTTTCAGTGTGTTCTTGCGTAGCGCGGACCGTCCCGCGCACGGTGTCGTTCCGTATGTGGGATGACGGAACGTCCTACACCAATTATCACATAAGAAGTAACGCGGGGCACGTCCAAACACCCCCGTACCACTTCTATGACACTATATTTTCCTCTTCTTATTCGTGCACCTAACCATCCGCACCGTATTGGCTTCTAGGCGCCCTTCTATTCATCACTTCCACACACGGTTCTATACACAGGTCTCTCTCCCCCGAGAGAGCCTAGCAAACACGCAAAAGGCTCAGGGCCCCACACCATGATGGTGCAGGGCCCTGAGCCTTAGGCTAGAGAGCTAAACTCTCACAGCGCCTTAGCGGGAAGAAATGACGCGCTCGGAGAAGCGGTTCGGGTTACCAAAACGGTGTGCGGTAATCGAAACAGCCTGCTCGCGGAGGAAGGGCAGCATCTCGATACGGCCAGCCTCGGTGACGGGTGCGAAGTACACTGCAACGTCCGGGCGACCACCCAGTGCGGTGTAGAGGGACTTCTCATCGTTACCGATGTAGCGGATACGGGTGCCTTCCAGCGGGGTACCAGCCAGTGCGCGAACCGGGGTCTTAGCGTTCGAAGCCAGGTACTCGCGGAACTGAGCGTCCGACTTGACTTCGTACTTGATGCCCTTGTTCTCGAGGACGCCACGGACGTCGACCGGCAGGTCCTTACCGACGGACAGAGCAACCGGTGCGTTAGCTGCCAGACCGGCGAGCACAACGCGCAGGGTCTCTGCTGCGGATGCGGACTCGTCTGCACGAACCAGAACCTGGGTGGGTACGTAGCGCAGGATGTTGCGCTCGACGCCAAGCTTCGAGGGGTCGTGGCCGAAGCCGAACTCGGTGTCCCAAGCGTGTGCGTCAGAGGAGACACCGCGCTTGATGAATGCGAAGTCCTCGCGCTTGCCCAGCTCGGAGTTCTCGATGGTAGCCAGGGTCTCGCGGACGGTCACCGACTGGGTGGTTGCGGTCGCGGTTGCCTGTGCCGGCTCCCAATCGGACAGAGCGATCAGGTAGCTGGGGCCACCAGCCTTGGTACCGGAGCCAACGGTGGACTTCTTCCAACCACCGAAGGGCTGACGCTGAACGATTGCACCGGTAATTGCACGGTTCACGTACAGGTTACCTGCCTGGACCTTGGAGAGCCACAGCTCGAGCTCGTCAGCATCCAGCGAGTGCAGACCTGCGGTCAGGCCGTAATCGGGTGCGTTCTGCAGCTCGATTGCCTCTTCCAGGGTGTCAGCGGTCATGATACCCAGGATGGGGCCGAAGTACTCGGTCATGTGGTACTCGGAACCGGGCTTGACGCCTTCGCGAACACCGGGGCTCCACAGGCGACCGGTCTCGTCCAGTTCCTTGGGCTGAACGAGCCAGCGCTCGCCCGGGCCGAGGGTGGTCAGACCACGCAGCAGCTTCTCTTCCGGCTTCTGAACAACGGGGCCCATCTCGGACTCGATGTCCTGCGGGTGTGCCACGTGCAGGGAGCTGACGGAGTCAAGCAGCTGACGGCGGAAACGCTCGGACTGTGCCACGGAGCCAACCAGGATGACGGTGGAGCCAGCGGAGCACTTCTGACCTGCGTGACCGAATGCCGAGTAGACGACGTCCTTGACGGCGAGGTCGATGTCAGCGTTCGGGGTGACGATGATGGAGTTCTTACCCGAGGTCTCACCGAACAGGGGCAGGTCATCACGCCAGGAGCGGAAGAGCTCAGCGGTCTCGTAACCACCGGTCAGGATCAGGCGGTCAACCTCGGGGTGCGAGATGAGCAGCTTGCCTGCAGCGCGGTCAACAACCTTGACGAGCTTCAGAACTTCCTTGGGAACGCCTGCGTCCCACATGATCTCTGCGATCAGGGCACCGGTGCGAGCAGTGATGGTTGCGGGCTTGAAGATGACAGCAGAACCTGCAGCCAGACCAGCCAGAACACCACCGGCGGGGATAGCGGTCGGGAAGTTCCACGGGGGAACAACCAGGGTCAGGTCAACGGACTTGGGCTTTGCGCCGTCGATCTTCTCGAGGTCCTCAGCCAGCATTGCGTAGTAGTATGCGAAGTCGATTGCCTCGGAGACCTCGGTGTCGCCCTGCTCCAGGGTCTTGCCAGCCTCAGCCGCCATAACCTCCAGCAGGTCACCGCGGCGCAGTGCGATAGCCTTACCGACCTTGCGCAGAATCTCTGCACGCTCGTGGCCGGAGAGCTTGCCCCATGCCTTACCAGCTTCCTCAGTTTCCTTGATCAGCTTCTCAGCGTCAGCTTCGCTAGTCAGCTCGTTAGCCTTGAGGGTTTCGATGCCCAGCTTGGTGGTCTTGGAACGCTCGAGGATTGCGCGGCCCCACTCACGGTTACCTGCCAGTGCGGGGTCGGTGTCGGGGGTGTTCTCGAAGCGGCCTGCCGGTACGAAGACGTTGTCCTCGTTCTCGGTCTGACGGTTCTGGGTGCGCTTGGATGCGGGAACCTCGTCGGTGACGGAGTTCAGTGCACGCATGAAGCGGTCCTCTTCGCGCTTGAAGATGGACTCGTCGGTTGCCAGGTCGAAGATACCGGACATGAAGTTCTCGGAGGAAGCATTCTCCTCAAGACGACGGATCAGGTATGCGATAGCAACGTCGAATTCCTTGGGGTTCACGACGGGCACGTACAGGAGCAGGTGACCAACGCGGCGGCGGATGATCTCAGCCTGCTGCTCAGCCATACCGATCAGCATCTCGAACTCGACGCGGTCCTTAACGCCGCGGTCCTCGGACAGCAGCAGAGCGAAAGCAACGTCGAAGAGGTTGTGGCCTGCAATACCGAGGCGGACGTTCTTCACGTGCTCGGGGCGCAGTGCGTAGTCCAGAACGCGCTTGTAGTTGGTGTCAGCAGCCTGCTTGGTGTCCCAGGTGGTCAGCGGCCAGCCGTGCATAACAGCTTCCACGATTTCCATGGAGAGGTTTGCGCCCTTAACCAGGCGGACCTTGATGCCTGCGCCGCCAGCAGCAACGCGCTTTGCGGACCATTCCTGCAGGTGCTGCATTGCAGCCAGGGTGTCGGGCAGGTATGCCTGGAGCACGATACCGGCTTCCAGGTCCTTCAGGTGGGGCTGGTCCAGGATCTTGGTGAACACCTCAATGGTGAGGTCCAGGTCCTTGTACTCCTCCATGTCCAGGTTGATGAACTTCTTGGGGGAGCTAGATGCAGCCAGCTCGTACAGCGGGGTCAGGCGGCGAACAGCGGTCTCAACGACCTCGTCGAATGCCCAGTGCTGGTGGGGGCCGGAAACAGCGGACACCTTGATGGAGACGTAGTCAACATCGTCACGTGCCAGCAGGCGCTTGGTCTCAGCCAGGCGGTGCTCTGCTTCCTTGTCACCCAGAACTGCCTCACCGAGCAGGTTGACGTTCAGGCGGTTACCGGTCTTGGTCAGCTCTGCAATTGCGTCGCCCAGCTTCTCCTCGGAAGCGTCGACGATCAGGTGACCAACCATCTCGCGCAGCACGCGGCGTGCAACGGGAACGGTGGGCCATGCGACCTTGCCAGCCAGCTTGCCACCGAAGCCAACAGCGGACTTCATGTACCAGGGCAGGAAGGAAGGTGCCAGGCCGGAAATGCGGGAGAGGTTGCGGCCGGAGACGTTGTCGTCTTCGGGGCGAATAACGCCATCAACAAAGCCGACGGTGAAGGGAAGACCATTGGGGTCCTTCAGAACACCGGCGAGCTGCTCAGCTGCGAAGGTGGGCTTGATCGACTGGGACTCGTTTACCCACTGGCGAACAAGCTGACGAGCTTCCAGAGCCATCTTCTGGTAGTGCTCAGATGCGAAAGGATGGGTCATCCTTGACTCCTAACTATCTTACTGTGTGCGGTGCACACCACGTTTGGCGATGTCTCTATTTCACCACAAAAGGGTAATAAATACCTCATTAGAAAAACTGAATGTTTTTTCCAAAATTCATTTAGATTTTCTTAATGATTGTGCGGTGAGGTTTTCACCCCGCGCCCCCCTCCGAACCTCCTGTTCGAAGAGACAAGGTGAAGTTTGTAGCGACATCGCTATCCATCCCTCTCAGGCTAGCACTTTCAGAGCGCAAATATCGAACCCACTTCGTAACAGACGAACACTTCAAAACCAGTCCCAGAAGCATCTTTGACCCCAAAAATCATCACATTCAGCGCGAAAATACTCGCTACACAAGCCAACATGCCGGCACCCCACTTCAGGCGTCTCAAAAAGAGCCGGCCGGAAGCCCACGCGGTACCATATACAAGAGTCCACGATGAGAGACGCACCATGGAATACGCTGGCAACCACAGCCAACGCAATGCCGAGTGCACCAGGGAGGAAAATATGTCCATCTACGACATCCGACGTATGCAGATGCTCCTCGAAATCCAAGAACGCGGCACTGTCATCGCCGCAGCCGAAGCACTCAGTCTCACCCCCTCCGCCGTCTCCCAGCAGATTGCCACCCTCGAAAAAGAAACCGGCACCCCCTTGTTGCAGCGCATCGGCAGGCGCGTACAGCTCACCAGCGCCGGACTCATCATCGTCGACAGTGCCCGCAGTATCCTGCGCGAACTCGACCGCATGCAAACCTCCGTCGCCAACCTCACCGGTGAACCCGCAGGCATGGTCCGCCTCGCCATCTTCCAGTCCGCGGCCTTCGCACTGCTACCGGAAACCCTCAGCTACCTTGCCGAACACGCACCCTCACTCACGCTGCAGGTACTGCAAATCGACCCCGAAACCGGAACCTCACTGACCCGAAGCCGCGAATACGACATGGTGCTCTCCGAAGCCTACCCGCACCACCACATCCCCGAATACCCCGAACTGCATTCCGAGCTACTCACCGAAGACCCGCTCAGCCTCATCGTGCCCAGCACCTCCACCATCACCTCGATTGAGGAAGCGCACGCACTGCCCTGGGTTCTCGAAATGGAACAGAACACCTCCCGCAGCTGGGCGCTCAACCAGTGCCGCACCGCAGGATTCGAGCCGGTCATCCGCTACAGCGCCAATGACATGATTACGAACTCCAACCTCGTCAAAGCAGGATTCGCCGTCACCATCGTGCCCGGCTTCATCCTCTCCTCCCTCTCCACCACCGAGGGGCTACGCATTGTAGAGCTACCCGGCAAGCCCTGCCGCAAAATCTTTACCGCCGTACGCCGAGAGTCCGCCGCCAACCCCGCCATCGCCATGGTGCGCGAAGCACTGCACCACGCGGTCAAGGTGGCATTCGGCGAACACGACAGGACCGAAACCGCATAAGAAAAATTAACTGCCACCCACGCCGGCAGACTAGACAATGCAAAGGTCGGGGCCGTTCCCACGAACGACCCCGACCTTTCAATATGCCTTTTTGAACAAGCGCCTATATATAAGGTATAAAACACACAACGGAGCCACTCCCCCGCCGTGCCCATCCTTCACAGGAGCCAGCCCAACTGCTAGTTCAGCGAAGCAACCACAGCCGGGCTCTGCACCTCGTAGAACGAAGAGGACAAACCAGCCGCCGCCATATCCAGCACAGCGCTCACATGAACCTGCTTTAACGCAGAACCGGCAACGCCCGAAGCTACCTGATAATTCAGCTGAACATCCAAGCGGTGACCGCAAGGAATAGCAGTGCGCAATTCCAGAACGTTCTCGCTGCCGGCACCAGCCTGACCGGTCTGCTCGCTACGGCGCACCGCATCAAGATTCAGAGCATCCACAGGAGCCACCAGGGTCGAAGCACCCAGGCTGCCCGAAGGCAGTACCGCCTGACCCGAGGCAACACGAAGAGTCACCGCAGGATTCAACAACAAACCAGTCTTCGGATCCTGCGCGCGAGCACGCACCATCAGGCGAGTACCCACCGGCAGCGTCGAATTGCCCTCATTAATAATGCTCAGGCGAGTCGGCAGGTTCCGGAAAGCAACAGTACGCTCAGGCTGGCTCTGCATAGACACAGCCTGCACACCAGACGCCGCTTTCAACTCCAGGCGGATGCACGACTCGTTATAGCGCATCGGAACCTGCACCAGCGCAGAACTCGCCGCACCGCCGTGCCGTCCACCGCCGTGCTGACCGCGTTGCCCACCACGCTGTCCACCAGGACGCTGGGTCACCGGGGTCACGCGAGCGCGCTTACCGCCCGAACGAGTTGCCGCCTCCGCAGCGCTCACGCCGCCAGCTACCAGGGCAGCCGAAGCGCCCGCAACCTTCAACGCGGTACGGCGAGAAGCGTTCATCAGATTATTCTTAGTCATTTTCTACTCCCCTAAGCCTTCGCGATACGGTACACGCCGCTAATCGTGCCCTGCCACCAGGTGCCGTAACGGTCAATCGTGCCCACCATCTGCAGGGTGTCACCACCGCCAAGCAGCAGGCTCACATGCTGAGGCAGGCGCTGCTCGTGCATCGTCTTACCGGTTTTCATGTCCAGCGCGACAGCCCAGGCGTAGGCGCCATTCGCCAAACCAGCCGGACCGCGGCGACGCTCACAGGTATAAATCAGGCCGTCAGCAGTGGAATAGCGAGGAACAGCCGAAGAGTACACGTCCTTACGGTCCCAGATCTTCCGCAGACCGCGGTCGGTAATATCCCAACGCTCCATACCGGGAGCAAAAAGCGCATTCGCAGGAACCGACGGGCCGGCGCCCTCCGGGTACTTCGGGTAGGGGTAGCCGTAGGTGCTTGCACCGACCATCGTGTTACCCACACCGATCATGGAGTTCTCAGTGCCAGAGGTACCGGCAGTAAACAGGCCGACGCTACCGACCTTCGCGCCGTTATCGGTGCGGTACACAATGACCGATTCCTGAATATCAGAGTTATCGGTCAGCATCACGTAATCCGAACCGTTCGGACCAAAGAACGTCGGGGAGGCACCGGAACCCCACGCGAGCTTACCGGGCTTGCGGGCGCTACCTCGATCGTACGCATGCCACCACTTGAGGGTGGGCGCGCCGGTTGCGGTAGCGTTCAGCATATAAATAGCGTGGGAAGTCACCACACTCACACCCTGCGGGCACGCCGAAATCGAGTTATCGATACGCTCACCCGCAATCGACGCCTTATTCAGGCGCATCGAGCGGATCGTGCCGCGGGCAGAATCAATCACCGCAATGTAGCCGTTCTTCGTGGCAACCCAAATGCGACCGGACCAGTCGGGTACCAGACCAACCACAGCGTCACTGGCACTCTGCGCGAGCATGCGGCTCAGGTCAATACGCTCATCAACTCGGATGCTGCGACCGTCAGCAGAGTGGGAGAGGCGCAGCAGGCACTGAGAGCCATCCACCAAAACCATGCGGTCTTGCGCGTCAAGGTAGGCGTACACGCCACCGAGCAGTGCACCCTTCGGGATGTCCAAGTGGGAAAGCTCGCGGCCGGTATGCGGATCAAGGATAGAGAGCTTCGGGGTGATGAACTCGCCGTGGGCGAAGACCTGGGTGCAGAGCACCTGAATGAAGCCGTCGCGTCCAGCAAGGATTGTCGGGCAGGCGCCGCCGAGCTTCGTGCCGGTAATCTTCCAGTCGCCAGCGCCGGGGCCGGCAAGAGGAGTAGCGTCAGAGGACTGGGCATCACCGTGCATGGTGGTAATGCCGGGTGCGCCCAGGTGCGGATTCGCCTGGGCGTTATAGGTGGGGGTCATGCTTGGTTCTTTCTAACGGTGAGTGGCGCACACCTTCAATGGAGTGCACTAATATGCACTTTCACATGCGCAAACGTTTCACATTGTAGGGTCAGAAAGCAGTTTTTGACGACACTAAAGGGCACCTTGAAACATTGTTCAGGCGACACTTGAGAGCTTCACCTGGAAAGCTCTCAAGCACTACCCTTTCAGATTCAAGGTGCCCCTTTACCCCATCACCACGGACTCTCGCACTCGCGGCGATTATTTTTAGCTATTTCTCCATGAGCGCCTTTGCCAGGGCATCATCAAGAACCAAGTCAGTAATCGCACCCGTACGCAACGCGCCGCGCAAAGCACGCACACGGTGAGTACCGGACGCAACGCAAATACGGCGCGGAATGCGGGCAAGCTCCTTCGGAGTCGGACCGGACGCACGCTTATTCAACTCAAGATCAGCCCACGAGCCGTCCTCACGCAGAAGAATCGTGCACATATCCCCCACAACGCCCAGCTCACGCAACTGACGCTGCTCCTGCACCTCAAAATAGCCACCCGAATACACGTGAGAAGGAATAGGTCCACCAAAAGCACCCACGCCAAAAATAGCGAGGTCAACATTCTGCTGGGCATGCAGATTCTTCTGCACGCTACGCTCACGCCACATGGCAGTCTTCGTGTCCGCATAGTCAAAGAACGCGGGAACCGGAAAATGGATAGTCTGCGCATCATAGGCATTCACCAACTGCCCCAGCAAGGAACCCAGGTACGGAATACCCGAATGGTGCGCATTACCGGCACCGTTCAGCTGAACCACCGTCACGCCCTTCAGAGGACGACGCGGCAGATGACGAGAAATCTCAGTCATGGTCGAACCCCACGCAACACCCAGGCTTGTTCCATTATCAATCAGGGAATCAAGTAGAGCCGCCGCAGTACGGGATACCTGGCTCATGCGGGCAATGGGGGTGGCGTCCGAACGGACATTCACGAGAGTAACGCGCACCTTATAGCGCTCGCCGATGCGGCGCTCAAGCTCGCTGCGGGCACGGAAGGAATCATCCAGACGGATCTGCACCATGCCGCTCTCACGAGCACTTTTAAGCAGACGCGACACAGTGGCTCGAGAAACCCCCAGACGAGCCGCGATAGCATCCATCGTCAGGTTGTGGATGTAGTACAGCTGCGCCGCCTCGTAAGTGTGGTTAGCGCGTTCGTTCATCGACCCCAGACCCCCAGTGAAAATCCGTTCAAGCTACTTGGTTATTATTTCACCATTGGGTTTTACTATTTGCAAGATGAAACCCCACGCCGCGCACGCGGCACGACAAGAAAGAGCACTACATGAGCTCCCAGCACATTGCACAGCAGTCCCAGCTGACCGCTGAGTCCCGCGCCAAGGCACTCAAGAGCATGGTCAACGAAGAACTCGACATCCTGGTTGTGGGCGGCGGCATTACCGGTGCAGGTATTGCCCTCGACGCAGCGACTCGCGGTCTGCGCACCGGTATCGTCGAAGCAGGTGACTGGGCTGCAGGCACCAGTGCATGGTCCTCCAAGCTCGTTCACGGCGGCCTGCGCTACCTCTACAACCTCGACTTCAAGCTCGTGACCGAAGCTCTCACCGAGCGCGGCCTGCTGCTGAACAAGATTGCACCCCACCTCGTGCACGCACAGCCCTTCCTGTGGCCCCTGAAGATGCCCGTCATCGAGCGCGCATACTCCGCAATCGGCATCGGCATGTACGACACCCTGGCATTCCTCGGCTCCCGCGGCAACAAGGGCGTCCCCTCCCAGCGCCACTTCACCAAGGCCGGCACCAAGACCGTCTTCCCCGACATCAAGGACTCCGCATTCAGCGGCGCAATCCAGTTCTACGACGCACGCGTTGACGACGCACGCCTCGTCATCGACGTCGTCCGCACCGCTGCAAGCTACGGCGCACTGGCTGCATCCCGCACCCAGGTTGTCGGCTTCACCAAGGACGCATCCGGCCGCGTCATCGGCGCAGAGCTGGCAGACCTGGAGACCGGCGAGCGCCTGAACGTACGCGCAAAGCACGTCATCAACGCAACCGGCGTATGGACCGAAGAGTCCGAGTCCCTGGCTAACCCCGATGCAGGCCTGGAGGTTCTCGCATCCAAGGGTATCCACATCGTGGTTCCCCGCGACCGCATCAACGCAACCAGCGGTATCTTCACCAAGACCGAGAAGTCCGTTCTCTTCATCATCCCCTGGCAGCGTTACTGGATCATCGGTACCACCGACACCCCCTACACCGAGGACCGCGAGCGCCCCGTCGCAACCAGCAAGGACATCGACTACGTCCTGATGCAGGCGAACAAGCTGATCGCTAACCCGCTGACCCGCGAAGACATCATCGGCACCTACACCGGCCTGCGCCCGCTGCTGCAGCCCAAGGTCAAGGACGGCGCAGCATCCACCAAGGTTTCCCGCGAGCACACCGTGACCGAGGTTGCACCCGGCATGAGCGCAATCGCAGGCGGCAAGCTCACCACCTACCGTGTCATGGCTGCCGACGCTGTCGACTTCGCGCTGGGCGAGCAGGCTAAGCAGAACCCCTCCGTAACCGCAACCATCAGCCTGGTCGGTGCAGACGGCTACCACGCAATCGCTGCTAACCGTGCACGCTACGCAGAGCGTTACGGCTGGGATGAGGACCGTATCACCCACCTGCTCGAGCGTTACGGCGCGCAGATTGAGGACCTCGGCGCTCTCATCGACGCTGACCCCTCCCTCGGTGCTCCCCTGGCTAAGGCACCCCAGTTCCTGCGTGCAGACGTCGTCTTCGCTGTCCGCTACGAAGGTGCCCTGCACCTGGAGGACGTTCTGGTCCGCCGCGTACGCCTCGACCTCGAGCAGCGCGACCGCGGCTTGGCAGCAGCAGACGAGATCCTCGATATCCTGCGTGCCGAGCTCGGCTGGGACGACAAGAAGGTCAAGGAGGAACTCGACCTCTACGCCGCACGCGTACAGGCTATCCGCGAGGCAGAGTCCACCTCCACCGACGCTGAGGCATCGGCAAAGATTGAGGCTGTCACCCCCGTGGCACCCCGTGTGAAGCTCTAATCCGTAGAGATTCCACGCACCTTTCGTGACCGGTTATCCGGTACGAACCGACCGTTCACCCCTCACCGAGCATGGGTTATCTCATATTTTCGGTGAGGGGTGGACGAGAGGTTAAATAACCGTTTACGATAATCCCCTGCATAAGAAGCAGCGAGCTAAATACAGGGTTAACCCACTGGTACGATCTGCTTCTCATCCAAAAACATCTATCAATTTTTCGTAGCAATCCGCTACACATTTCAGCACAGCGTTGTGCCCCGATCCGCCAGTGCGGTGAGGATGCACGGGAACACGCAAGCAAAGGTTCGCTTGCCTTCCAGACGCTTCGTCTTCAAGGAGCATCAATGTCTCTTCTTGCTTCCGCAGGAACTGTACTTGCAGCCGGCTCTTCCGCTCTCGTGGATGCATCCGGTGCCCCCACCACTCTTGGTTTTGTACTTTCCGAGTTCTTCGGTACCTTCATCCTGATTCTGCTCGGTGCCGGCGTATGCGCCGCAGTGACCCTCAAGAAGTCCTACGCTAAGGACGCAGGCTGGGTTGTTATCACCTTCGGTTGGGGTCTGGCAGTGTTCACCGCCGTATACCTCTCCTTCCACTCCGGTGCACATCTGAGCCCCGCTGTGACCGTTGGCCTGGCAACTGCAGGCCGCGACCTGGCAACTGGCGTTCCCGCAACCCCGCTGAACATCACCCTGTACATCGTCGCTCAGATGCTCGGCGCAATGGCTGGTGCAACCGCAGCCTACCTGACTTACAAGAAGCACTTCGATGAGGACCCGGGGGACCGCCTCGGCATCTTCGCAACCGGCCCCGCTATCAAGTCCTACGGCTGGAACTTGCTCACCGAGATTATCGGCACCTTCGTCCTGATTGGCTGGATTATCGCATCCGGTAAGACCCCCGCCCAGATTGGCCCCTTGGCCGTTGCCCTGGTCGTTGTTTCTATCGGTATGAGCCTCGGTGGCGCAACCGGTTACGCTATCAACCCCGCCCGTGACCTCGGCCCCCGTATCGCCTACACCTTCCTGCCCATCCCCGGTAAGACCGGTTCCAACTGGTCTTACGCTTGGGTTCCGGTTGTTGGCCCGATCATCGGCGCTATCCTCGCAGGCCTGATCGTTCCGGCAGTTCTGCCCCTCTAAACCTCTCTAATACCCCCCCCGTTCTTTTGTTCTAAGGAAAAATCAATGACGACTTCTCTGCACTCCGCAACCCTCAACGTCGAGCGCAAGTACATCCTCTCCATCGACCAGGGCACCACCAGCTCCCGCGCGATCCTGTTCAACAAGGCGGGCGAGAACGTGGCTCAGGGCCAGCTCGAGCACGAGCAGATCTTCCCCAAGGCCGGCTGGGTCGAGCACAACGCAACCGAAATTTGGCAGAACGTCCGTAAGGTCGTAGCAACTGCTATGGCAAACGGCGAAGTCAACCACCACGAAATCGCTGCAGTCGGCATCACCAACCAGCGCGAAACCACCGTCGTGTGGGACAAGAACACCGGTGAGCCCGTCTACAACGCAATCGTCTGGCAGGACACCCGCACCCAGGAAATCGTTGAAGAGCTCGCAGGCGAAGAGGGCGTTGGCAAGTACCACGACATCGTCGGCCTGAACCTCTCCACCTACTTCTCCGGCCCCAAGATTAAGTGGATCCTGGACAACGTTGAAGGCGCACGCGAGCGCGCAGAGCGCGGCGACCTGCTCTTCGGCAACACCGACACCTGGCTGGTCTGGAACCTGACCGGTGGTGTTGACGGCGGTGTTCACGTCACCGACGTAACCAACGCATCCCGCACCCTGCTGATGAACATCCGCACCCTCGAATGGGATCCGCAGATCGCTGCAGACATGGGTATCCCCATGAGCATGCTGCCCGAAATCAAGTCCTCCTCCGAGGTGTACGGCTTCGGCCGCGCAACCGGTCTGCTCGCAGGCACCCCCATCGCGGGCATCCTGGGCGACCAGCAGGCTGCAACCTTCGGTCAGGCTTGCTTCGAGAAGGGCATGGCGAAGAATACCTACGGTACCGGTAACTTCATGCTCATGAACACCGGCAACGAGCCCGTCTTCTCCAACAACGGTCTGCTGACCACCGTCGCTTACAAGATTGGCGACGCGGCTCCCGTCTACGCTCTGGAAGGCTCGGTCGCAATGAGCGGCTCCCTGATCCAGTGGCTGCGCGACAACCTGCGCATGATTGAGCACGCTGCTGAGTCTGAGGAACTGGCTACCTCCGTCCAGGACTCCGGTGGCTGCTACGTTGTTCCCGCATTCTCCGGTCTGTTCGCACCTCACTGGCGTTCCGACGCTCGTGGCGTCATCGTTGGTCTGACCCGCTACGTGAACCGCGCTCACATCGTGCGTGCGGCGCTGGAAGCAACCGCATTCCAGACCCGCGAGGTTCTGGACGCAATGAACGCTGATTCCGGTGTTGAGCTCTCCGAGCTGCGCGTGGACGGCGGCATGACCGCTAACGAGTTCCTCATGCAGTTCCAGGCTGACATCCTCGGCGTTCCCGTGATCCGCCCGAAGGTTGTTGAGACCACCGCTCTGGGCGCAGCATACGCTGCAGGTATCGCCGTTGGTTTCTGGACCGGCGAGCAGGACGTTGTGGACAACTGGGCTGAAGACAAGCGCTGGCTGCCTTCCATGGAGCCCGCAGAGGTTGACCGCCAGTACCGCCTGTGGAAGAAGGCTGTCTCCCGCACCCTCGAGTGGGTTGACGAGGACGTTCCGACCGCCTAATCGCAGCACCCGTTGCCTAACGGCACGGTCCGCGTACTAGCGATGCCCCGGCTGCTTCTCCCCCTCTATGGGGTTGAAGCAGCGGGGGCTTTCCGCTGTTTTATGACGCTCAATTCAGCGTTTATTGCGGCGTAATTTCTACAAAAATTAGTGCTGGGGTACCGTTGGTTTTTGTAAATTTGGTATCTTCCGCCGGTTGCTTTCTGCGGTATTGTTCGTGAGGTGTCAGTACCGCACAGGACGCGTACGCGACATATTCATGCGCTGTCCTGACAGGAATCGACGATTCGCGCTGATACTTTATTTACGTTCCCGTCCGCTGTGGTGCTTCACGTACCGCGGCGGACGGACTTTTATCTCTTGTTACTGGGTTCTCTGCGTTAACGATGAGTGGGGTTCGCTTTTCATGGTGCATATCTCGCTGTAAAAATCACTGGTTTTACGCCCCTTGTTGAGATACCCGTTCACATGTTGTGTGGGGTTGGTCTAACGACGCTTGTTTGCCTTTGATGTCCACTTCAGGCGCCGTATCATAGATATATAGGCTTATTGATTCTATTCTGGCCGCCGAAGATGGCGGTTAGTTACGCATCTGACACCTTCCGGTGGTCGTGAGAACGGAGAGAGACTCCGTTGGAAGGAGGGAGCGGGTTTCCCGCACCGATTATGGTTGATGTCCGTCGCCGCAAGCTTGCAATTATTGCTATGAACGTTTCGGTTCTTGCAGCTGCTCTCTCCTGGCTGTTAGTGCTCTTCTCCGTTATGTATTCTCCCGCAGCTGTACCGTGGGCTCTGGGCGTTGCTATCGTACTGACTGTGATTGGCGCCTACGCGCTGTACCGCTACTACTCCAAGTACTCTCACGTGCTCCCGAACGAGGACCCGGATGCGCACGATGTGCTCGGCCACGACCTGCACTCGACTCACCTGCCGCATCTGCACCACACCGAGGGCAACGCTGACAACGCGTAATTCTGATGGAGCGTAATTCTGACATGGTAGCCGCTAAGTAGCGAGCTCCTCATCCCCTAGACAGCATAAATGTGCCGCCTCACCAATACCGGTGAGGCGGCACATTTACTTTAAGATCGAGGTTCAGAGTCCGGCCCTGCAACCATGTCTGGACGGTTCGATTCAGTGCTTTGACGCGCTGCAGCTTCGGCTCTGGCTAGTTCTGCCTTTTTATTCTCCTGGACTATCAGAGCGTTATATTTCCAGCCGGGGATTCGTTCAACAAGCCACCCAACCCAGAGGAGCGCAGCGGTAATGAGAGCGACAGGAATCAGGTAAATGAGGGCTCTCGGGTCCCGGGTGTGGTCTGAGGTGCTCCCCGCGCTGAGTTCCCACAGCGCAATGATTGGTACCGCCATTATGGGCATCACTATAAAAAGGATGAGGGCATAGTAAATGCCCATCATGCTGCCGGGCCTGCCTCTATTCATACGAGCCTGGGTAACGGCTCTCTTCAGGCGTTTGTATTCCTCTAAGGTTTCGCCGTCTAGAAGCGAAGCGTTAGGGATCTTAGTCATGACGTACCGTACGGCTTCCAAATCTGAGGGCGAGCAAATAAAGATATGCCCCTGGGACGTAACGGTATATATTTTCGCGATGTCGAGGCACGCCTGCGCGTAACGGTTATTGAGCTCTCGGCTCTCCGGGTTTTCTTTGAGTTGCCGGCGGAGGTCTTTCAGATCTTCCATGTTTCTCCTTGCAATTTCAGTCATCGTTGAACCCATCGTTGGGGTACGAGAAACACAAGCCATCCCCTACCCGCTGCGGGGTGGAGAAGCCGGAGTATTGAATTGCGGTGTATCGGTGTGTACTTCACAGAATGCCAGCTCTTGGGGCTCAGGCAAAATTAACGGGGCCTCCTGAGATGTTTCAACGGCGGTGCATACATCTCATATATAGCGGTCAGTTATAGACAAAACCCGCTACGGGGTACGGTACGGAGGCGCCCCTCCCCTATGATGGTTGAAAGGGTTTATCTCTAATACCATCTGCAGTACACGCCCACGAGCCAACGAGGAAGAGCATGACCAAAGCGACCGATTCGCCGCAGCCGCCGGAAGCGCTCGCGCGCTGGTACACTCGCTATTCGAGCCCCGTCGGCGTGCTCTACCTTGCCGCCCGTGCGGATGCGATTGTGGGCATCTGGTACGAGGATCAGGCACACTTCCCGCTCCCCCATGAGCTTGGTGGACTGATTGAGAACCCCGGTGACTATCTGCGGGGGCACAACGTTGCAGAAGGTGAAGAGCCAGCCGGTGAGTTTGCTGCGGCGCAGCTGCTGTCGCGTGCTGAGGCAGAGCTCTCCGAGTATTTTGAGCGCAAGCGCACTTCTTTTACGTTGCCATTAGATCCTGAGGGCACCGATTTTCAGCTGATTGTGTGGGAGCATCTGAAGACTGTTCCTGCCGGCTACACCACCACATACGGTGAGATTTCGCGTGCGGTTGGACCGGGTGCTCCGGCGCAGGCGGTGGGTCAGGCGGTCGGCCGCAATAAGGTTTCTATTATGATTCCGTGTCACCGTGTTATTGGTGCTGATGGTAGTTTGACCGGCTACGCTGGCGGTGTTGAGCGTAAGCAGTTTCTCCTGGATCTGGAGGAGCCGGAAGAGGTGCGGGAGGCGCGGCTCTTCTAGCTAGGTCACCCGGCAGTGTCACTCGGCGGTGATTGAGACTTATCAGAGGGCGGAGCGTGCATCGGATGCAGGCTCTGCCCTTTGTCGTACCTGTTTTCGGTTTCGTTGCTCTGCACCACGACACATAATCGAATATACTTGCGACTTTTTCGTGCTAGAGCTAATGTTTAAGTAGAACATGATTCCGAAATACTCGGATCAGCTCAGCACTCTCAGAGAGGAGAAACCGTGACCTCGCAACCTGCTATTCCCGCCACCACCTTCGAAAACACCCCGAACTACCCCACATGGGTGACCGATGAGCTTCTGCGCGATTACTATGACACCGAATGGGGTATGCCCGTCACCGATGAGCGGGGGCTCTTCGAAGCCCTGAGTCTCGAGGCTTTTCAGGTTGGGCTCTCCTGGCGCACGATTCTTGCCCGCCGTGAGGCATTTCGTCGCGCTTTCGAGGGTTTCGACCCCGAACGCGTGGCTGCGTTCACCGACCAGGATGTTGCCCGACTCCTCCAGAATGAAGGCATCATCCGTAACGAGCGGAAGATTCGCGCGGTCATCTCCAACGCGCGACTGACCATTCGGATGCGTGAGCTTGCGGCAACGTCACAAGATATTCCAGATGATGGGGTTATTATTCCCCTCATTGCTCCGGCGTCCGCCTCAGCTAACGTAGACAGTGCCGAGGCGGTAGCCACCCACCGCCGCCGAGTTCGTACGCTAAGCGTTGAAGATCTGAACCGGATGCGCGAGCGCACCCTATCTGACGGCACGCTTGTACCGGGCGGATTGGCCGCGTGGCTGTGGTCCTTCGCGCCGCGCGAGACTATCGCGCCGCATACCCTGGAGGATATTCCTACCGATACACCCGAGTCCGCGCTTCTTGCCAAATCTTTTAAAGCTCTAGGAGGTGTGTTCTTGGGTCCGGTGACTGCCTATGCGCTCATGTGCGCGGTCGGCATGGTGGATGCGCACCTGGTGGACTCGCATCGGCGCGGCTGTTCGGGGCTCTTTACCTAAGCCCCCTCGCCCTAAGCTCCCCACGCTCGGCGTGCTCGCGTCTAAGGGCGCAGAAAAGCCGCGCGCCACTTCGTAGAAGTAAGCACGCGGCTTCTATACGTTGAGAGGTTCCGCTCTGAATTAGATCGTCACAGGGTTAGATCATCACGAAGAGGAAAATCAGCGCCAGCAGCGGCGGGGTCAGCTGAATCAGTGCCGGCTTGCGCTTATCCGGGGAGGTGAGGAACAGGTAGACACCGGCAATCGCCATGGAGCCCAGGCCTGCGAACATGAGTGCCACACCTACCTGCGGGGAGCCGAACCAGAAAGCGAGCAGACCGGTTGCGGCGATCCAGGCGAGCATCAGGTTGTACAGGCCCTGGTTTGCTGCCATCTCCTTGGTGGACTCGGCGAATTCTTCGGTCATTCCGAAGGTTTCGCGACCCTTAGGCTTAGTCCAGAGGAAGGATTCGATAATCCAGATGTACACGTGAATAGCGATTGCTACGAAGGCAAAAACGGTGGTGACCGTTGCGAGTGCCTGCATTGTTTCTCCTTGAGTAGTAGGTCGTCTGTTAGCCGTGTGACTCACGCAGCGGGTATGCGAGTAACGCACGAATAGCAGCCGGATAGCCTCTCCTGTGCACGTCTCCGGTGTGTGGGCACAAATACTAATTCTACCCCTACCTCGTGATTTGTCCGCTTTCTGTTCCGTGGCCCCCAGGATACGGCGAACGCTCGCCACGACGTTACGTCGCAACGAGCGTTCACCACCTCGATATCGATTCTTTCCACAACGGAAAACATTGAGGAAAGAGCTTAGCGCACGATGAGCGTGAGCAGGTACGTCCAAATGCACAGCAGTACCAGCAGGAAGAGGCTGTACTTGATGGTTATGGAGGTAACCTTCGACTCCTGCCCTGCCTCGTTCACGGCGGCAACCGCCACCGCAATCGACTGCGGGGACACAATCTTGCCCATCACGCCACCGGAGGTATTGGCTGCAACCAGCATGGCGGGGTCTACACCAATCTGATGCGCGGTGCTTGCCTGCAGACCGGCGAAGAGCACGTTGTTGTTGGTCACCGAACCGGTCACGAACACGCCAACCCAGCCGATTATGGGTGAGAAGAGCGGGAAGAGTGCACCCGCGGTAGCTACCGCCAGAGCGATAGAGGAGGTCATGCCCGCGTAGTTCATGAGGTTGGCTACGGACATGACCAGGCAAATCATGTAGATGGGTTTCTTCAGCTGCTGCCATGCACCGTTAAGCTCCTGCAGAGTCTCACGGACGGTAATTTTCGAGGTGAACGCAGAGAGCAGAGCCGCGACCAGAATGGCGGTACCCGCCGCACCCAGGATGTTCCAGTTGAAGACCGCGTGGATAGCTAGGCCTTCACCGTCGCCAATCTGATGGTGGATACCGGGCACGTGGAAGCTCAGGTTTGCAAAGCCCAGGGCTCCGTTATGGTCAAAGACGGGGCGCAGCACGGTGGACCAGAGCAGGATGGTGATGGAAAGGAAGATGAAGGGGCTCCAGGCGCTCGCAACTTCGCGCAGGCTGTACGTCGGTTCGTCCTGCGCGGAGAGCTCTTCCAGGGATGGTGCAGTGGGCTCGCGATAGATGTGCTTGGGTTGCCAGAAACGCATCACGACCGCCAGGAACACCAGGCCGACAAGGGGCGGCAAAATGCCGATGAGCTCGGGGTCCTGCAGGACCCACAGCATGATGCTCTGCAGGCCAGAAATCACGATACCGGTTGCGAGCGCTACTAAGCCTACCTCACGAATGCCGCGCAGACCGTCCTGAATAGCTACCACGAGCACGGGTACGAGGGCCGCAAAGATCTGCAGGACCCAAACCATCTGGTTGGATAGGTGCCCCAGGTCTACGTTACCGATAGCGGCACCGGTGGTCACAGGAATACCAACCGCACCGTAGGCGCCCACGGTGGCGTTAGCGACCAGGGAGAGCATAGCGGCTTTGAGCGGGTTGAAGCCCAGGGCAACCAGTAGCGCTACAGAAATAGCAATCGGGATGCCGAAGCCCGCCGCACCCTCAATAAACCCGGCAAAGCAGAGGGCGATGAGTAGCACCTGGATACGCTGGTCCGCTGAGATTGAGGAAACAGAGGACCTCACGATGGCGAATTTTCCGCTACGCACCGCGATGCGGTAGAGCCACACCGCCATGAGCACGATCCATGCAATAGGCCAGAGCGCGGAGAGGAATCCGTAGAAGATAGAGCCTGCAGCTGCAGTCCAGGGCAGGTGGAAGACGCCAAGAGCAACGCACAGGGTCAGGGCTAGGGTGATTAGCGCTGATTTGATGCCGCTGAGTTTGAAAACCGTGAGGCAGAGTAGAAAAAGGATAATGGGAGATGCCGCTACGAGTGCAGAGAGCACCGGGGAGTTGAGGGGATCGTAGGTTTGCGACCACATGAGAGTGGTATGTCCTTCCTCGCCGCAGGGTGTACCTACAGCGGTTTGGATGCCGCTGTAGGGTGCGTCCGCCTGCCCTTATGGGGTAGTACGAGGCGTAGCCTCACGACGCCTCTACCGCTGAGGGTCCCTGAACGTGAAAGGCGTAGCAACATCATGTGTCTGTGTTGTAGCCTTGGCTGAAGGCAGGGGGCGCGGGGAAGGATATTTCCACGATGCGGGGCGTTGGTTCTCTCGTTGGAGGCCTCGAAGCTAAAAGTTCCTTAGCTCGTGCTCTCGCCTACGGCGCCAATGCCCACTGAGAACTGTATCACTGTGGTATGCGGGGCCTTTGCTAGGTACTGGGTGCTTTTACAGTGTGAAACGCTAGTTAAGAGTCATTACGATTTAGTCCTTGTCGGTAGTTTTTTCTCTGGTCAGCCCCTTTCTGCTACCCGAGCCAAACCTATACGGCGGCAGGTAAGACAAAGCCCCCTCCCCGACCGTACGGGTCGAGAAGGGGGCTTTGTCTCAGGTGTATCAGGGGCTCAGCGTCATGCTATCTGCCCCGGTATGAGCCTCAGGAATGGCTTTAGCCAGCCATGAGTGTTAGCCAGCCATGAGCGACAGAGCGAAGGACCAGACGCAGACCAGGCCCAGCAGAATAGCGCTGTACTTGATGGACATGGAGGTAATCTTCGATTCCTCGCCTGCGCTGTTCACAGCCGCCGCCGCGATCGCGATGGACTGCGGGGAGACGATCTTGCCCATCACGCCACCGGCGGTGTTTGCGGCAACAAGCAGGGTCGGGTCAACAGCGATCTGGGCTGCGGTGGTGGACTGCAGGCCCGCGAAGAGCACGTTAGCGTTGGTCACGGAGCCGGTCACGAACACGCCAATCCAACCGATAATCGGGGACAGCAGCGGGAAGACCGGGCCGGCTGCCGCGAGCGCCAGAGCGATGGAGGTGGTCATACCGGCATAGTTCATGACGTTTGCGACGGACATGACCAGGCAGATCATGAGGATCGGCATCTTCAGCTGGTTCCAGGTACCGCCGAGTTCTTCGAAGGCTTCACCCCAGCTGATAGAGGAGGTCAGGATGGTGATGAGTGCCGCCACCAGAATTGCGGTGCCGGATGCGCCCAGGGTGTTCCAGGAGAACATCGCGGTCACGGTCTTGCCGGCACCGGTGGTGATGGCTTCGTGAATGCCGGGGATGGGGAACGCCAGGGTTGCAGCACCCAGCGGGCCGTTGGTTGCGAAAATCGGCTTCAGGGCAGTGGACCAGAGCAGGATGGTTGCGGAGAGGAAGATGAAGGGGCTCCACGCCTTAACAATCTCAGCGCCGGTGTGTTTGACGTTCTGCTGCGCCTGGGCTTCTTCGAGGCTGGGTGCGGTGGGTTCGCGGTAAATGTGCTTGGGCTGCCACTTCTGCATCACGAGCGCCAGTGCTACCAGGGACAGCAGCGGCGGGATGATGTCGACCAGTTCGGGCGAGCCGAGCAGTATCAGGATAGCTGCCTGACCGCCGGAGAAGATCACGCCGGTCATGAGCGCTACGAGACCGACTTCGCGGATGCCGCGCATACCGTCCTGGATTGCGACCATCAGCAGCGGCACGAAGGCGACGAAGATCTGCAGTACCGGAACCATGCCTGCGGACAGGTGCGCGGTGTCCAGGCCGCCGACCTTAGCTGCGGTGGTCACGGGGATACCGATAGCACCGTAGGCACCGGATGCGGCGTTAGCTACTAGCGCCAGCATGGATGCTTTGAGGGGGTTGAAACCCAGGGATACCAGCAGTGCAGCAGAGATAGCGATCGGGATGCCGAAGCCTGCCGCGCCTTCGATGAAGCCACCGAAGCAGAAGGCAATCAGCAGCACCTGGATGCGCTGATCGTTCGAGATGGAGGAGACAGATGCTCGCACAATGTCGAAGTTACCGGCGCGCACGGCGATGCGGTAGAGCCACACCGCCATGAGTACGATCCAGCCGATGGGCCATGCGCCCGAGAGGAAGCCAGAGAGGATGGAACCGGCGCCTGCGGTGATAGGCAGGCCGAAGATGGCACAGCCGATGATGAGGGTGGTGCCGAGGGTCAGCAGTGCTGATTTGAGGCCGCTGAGTTTCAGGACGGTCAGGCCCAGCAGGAAGAGGACGATGGGCACTGCGGCAACCAGTGCGGAGAGCACCGGTGCGTTTAGCGGGTCGTAGGTTTGCTGCCACATTGGGGCGGGTGTTCCTTTCGGTCTGTGTGTATTAGCGGTCGCTTCTTCCGGTACGGCGCCTGCGCTGTATAGAAGCATTAGGCCGCATAAAAACCGATGGCCCCGGTCCTTGCGTCGTGGATGGGTCCATCGGTGAAGCGTGATGGTCTTGAGCTGCCGGGCGTTTGGTTGTATGACGTGGCGATATGCCGAAGCAATATACCGTGGCCATATACCGGGGCGCGGCGGCGGTGAGCGGAACCTTTCCCTCTCACTAGGTGCTCTTGACTTTATCTGTCTAAGCTAACAGGTCTTCCTCGAGACTTCAGGATAGGGTGACCTTAAGTGTGCACAAATGAAACTTATGTGCATAATTGCGCCCCTTAGCTACAAACCTCCTCCCCAGCGCACAAACACAGAAATGCGAAAGCCCCCTCCTACCGAAGTAGAAGGGGGCTTTCGCTCAACCGTGTCGCGGGCACCTTACCCTCAAAGAAGGTAGGTTACACGCGTCGGGGTTTCACGCTGTTTAGGCAACAACCAGGGACAGGACGTAAACCCAAACACAGGTGATAGCCAGCAGGGCCGCGCTGTATTTGATCGCCATGGAGGTAATCTTGGATTCCTCGCCTGCGCTGTTCACAGCAGCAGCTGCAATCGCGATGGACTGCGGGGAGACGATCTTCGCCATCACACCACCGGCGGTGTTAGATGCAACCAGCAGGGTCTGGCTGACGCCAATCTGCTGTGCGGTGGTAGCCTGCAGGCCCGCGAAGAGGATGTTGTTGTTCACCACGGAGCCGGTCACGAACACGCCGATCCAACCGATAATCGGGGACAGCAGCGGGAAGATTGCGCCCACAGCGGCAACAGCCAGTGCGATGGAAGTAATCATACCCGCGTAGTTCATGACGTTAGCAACGGACATAACCAGGCAGATCATGATGATCGGGGTCTGCAGCTGCTTCCAGGTTGCACCGAGTTCCTCGATAGCCTCACCCCAGCTGATGGAGGAGGTCAGGATGGTGATGATTGCAGCGACCAGAATTGCGGTACCGGAAGCACCAATGATGTTCCAGGTGTAGGTCACGTCAATAGCCTTGGGCTTTGCAACAATCGGTGCCACCTGCTGGATGGTCTGGTGCAGCCACGGAACGGGGAAGGTGATGTTGCTGAAGGCAAGCAGACCGCCCTTAGCGAAGAGCGGCTTCATCGCGGTGGACCAGAGCAGAATCACGACGGACAGATAGACGAAGGGGCTCCATGCCTTGAGGATCTTGCCACCGGAGTGCTTGACGCTCTGCTGAGCCTGAACTTCCTCCAGGGAGGGAGCGGTGGGCTCACGGAAGATGTGCTTGGGCTGCCACTTCTGCATGATGAGTGCCAGTGCGACCAGAGCCAGCAGCGGCGGGATGATGTCGACGAGCTCGGGGTTGCCGAGGCCTGCGAGCAGGACGGACTGGCCGCCGGAGTAAATCAGACCGACAATCAGTGCTACCAGACCGACTTCGCGGATACCGCGGATGCCGTCCTGAATAGCCACGAGCAGTACGGGGATCAGAGCCGCGATGATCTGGATAACCAGGACCAGCTCGGTGGACAGACCGTGCAGGTCCACGCCACCGCGGGTTGCTGCGGTGGTCACGGGGATACCAATTGCACCGTACGCACCGGAGCTCACGTTAGCAATCAGCGCGAACATTGCAGCCTTGAGCGGGTTGAAGCCCAGGGACACGAGCAGTGCAGCACAGATAGCAATCGGAATACCGAAGCCTGCAGCGCCTTCAAGGAAGCCACCGAAGCAGAATGCAATCAGCAGCATCTGGATGCGCTGGTCGGTAGAGATGGAGGAGATGGAGGAGCGAACGATTTCGAAGCCGCCGGAACGCACGGAGATGCGGTAGAGCCACACTGCCATGAGAACGATCCAGCCGATGGGCCACATGCCCGAGAGGAAACCGTAGAGGATGGAGCCTGCACCTGCGGTGACGGGCATGCCGAAGATAGCGCAACCGATAACGAGTGCGAGCGCCAGGGAGATGACGGCAGATTTAATACCGCTGAGCTTCAGGACGGTGAGGCCCAGAAGGAAGAAAATAATCGGGACTGCTGCCACGAGTGCGGAGAGCGCGCTCGAGTTCAGCGGGTCGTAGACTTGCTGCCACATGGTGTATTGCGTTCCTTTCCGCGCCCGGAGGGGCGGGATCGAGTTGTGCCGTAAAGCCTACCCAATGGTGCGCGTGGCGGTGTGTGTGCCGTGTGCATAAGGCCTGGCTCCCTGTCGTCTTGTGCGTTGGGGAGGCTATCCCACCGGGATATTTGCCTTCGCTTGGGTTCGTGTTGGTTTTGCGGCTATGAAATTCAGTGTGTATGAAGTCGTGTTTTAGTCACAGAAACCTAAATATTCCTTGATTTGTCAAGGGAAATTCAGTGCCAAAGCTAAAATTTCTGACCGCTAAAACGCGATTCCTTGTGTACCCAATGTACCACCCATCACCCACAAAATCGGGCATATTCCAACATTTAGATTGAAGCTCATAATTGCACACTAACCTAAAGCCCCACCGCTTTACAGGTGCAATGCCGGCCCCTCCCCCGCCATCCCAAGGAAGAGAGCGCCCTTCGGTGCTTCCAGCCGTGTTTTTGGCGCCGACTCCCGTATTTCCCCATCCAAGCAAGCAAAACAAAAACCACTAAACGGCATACAAAAAAGCTCCGGAAGGAAAAACCTTCCGGAGCTTTATCTGTCGGGTTGACAGGATTTGAACCTGCGACCCCTTGACCCCCAGTCAAGTGCGCTACCAAGCTGCGCCACAACCCGATATCGTTATTCACGATATTGTTTTCAAGGTTTCCCCTGAACACTCGAATAACTATACCGGGCTTTTAACCCCCGCGCAAGCCAGAATCCCTATTTTTAGAAAAAATCTTAAAAATCTTTTCCTCACGGATTTTCCGTGCAGAATCCAGCGCGCGGGGGCCAAGCCTAACAAGGGGCCAGCCCAGCAACACGGCATCAAGCAGACACACCCCGCTATTAGCGGCGGCCGCCCTTACCCTTCTTAGCCTTCGCGCTCTGACGCTCACCCAAGGAACGACGCTCACGCACACGCATCGAAATCTCAATCGGAGTACCCGTGAAATCAAAAGTCTCACGCAGACGACGCATAATGAAGCGACGGTAACCTGGATCCAAGAAACCGGTAGTAAACAGCACGAACTTCGGCGGACGCGAAGACACCTGAGTACCGAAGAGAATACGCGGCTGCTTACCACCACGCAGCGGGTGCGGATGCGCGGCCACAATCTCGCCCAGGAACGCGTTCAGGCGACCGGTCGGAATACGCGAATCCCACGACTCCAGCGAGTGCTCCAGCGCCGGCACCAGCTTGTCCTTATGCCAGCCGGTCTTCGCCGAAATGTTCACGCGAGGAGCCCACTGCACGTGCGCCAGGTCGCACTCAATCTCACGCTCAAGCATGTAGCGGCGATCCTCATCGAGGGTATCCCACTTATTGAATGCCAGAACCATCGCACGACCCGAATCAATCACGGTCTGCACGATACGCACATCCTGCTCAGAGATCGGCTCGGAAACATCCAGCAGCACCACGGCAACCTCGGAACGCTCCAGAGCAGTCTGAGTACGCAGCGAAGAGTAGAACTCCGCACCCTTAGCCATGTGCTGGCGACGGCGAATACCCGCGGTATCCACAAAACGCCAGGGGTAGCCGCCCAACTCAATAATCTCGTCAATCGGGTCACGAGTCGTACCGGCAAGGTCGTTCACCACAGCACGCTCAGAACCAGCCAGCTTATTCAGCAGCGACGACTTACCCACGTTCGGGCGACCCACCAGAGCCACACGACGCGGGCCACCCAGCGCCTCCGGCTGAGCGAACTGCGAGTGCTCCGGCATGACCTCAAGGATCTCGTCCAGAGCATCCGCCAGGCCACGGCCGTGCAGACCCGACACCGGGAACGGCTGACCCATACCCAGCGACCAGAGGTTATAAATCTCCGGCTCCAGGTGAGCGTCGTCAATCTTGTTAGCAATCAGAATGATCGGCTTCTTCACGCGGCGCAGCATACGCACGATCTGCTCGTCCGAAGCGGTCACACCCACGCGGGCATCCACCACCAGGACCACAACATCGGCCTGCTCCACAGCAATCTCAGCCTGCTCAGCAACCTGAGCGTCAATACCGCGAGCGTCAGACTCCCAACCACCGGTATCAACCAGGGTGAAGCTCTTACCCAGCCACTCAGCCTTATAGGACACGCGGTCACGAGTCACACCCGGCTTATCCTCAACCACCGCTTCACGGCGGCCCAGAATACGGTTAATGATGGTCGACTTACCCACGTTCGGGCGGCCAACAATCGCCACTACCGGATCAGCGAGCTGCTCTTCCTCTTCCTCAATGTCGAAGCCCCAGGCACCCAGCAGGGCGCGGTCCTCTTCATCCAGGTCGTAGTCCTCAAGACCCTCAAGAAGAGCCTGAGCACGCTGATCAGCGGTCTCATCATCAATCTCAGCGAGGCGCTCGATAACATCGTCCTCGCCACCGCCCAGGTACTTATCTTCGTAATCGTCGCGGATAGCGTCCTCAGCCATGCGCATTCCTTTCTCTACCCGCCCCACGCCCAACCCAATGGTCAGCACGCGAGCGCGGCTCAACGTCTTCTCGGGAGCGGATGCACCACTCCCCCAGCGTTTCGGCGGGGCCTAGCCCGCGCGCTTCGCCTTCAACTGGTCATTCACAGCGTTAATCACTGCAGAGACCGTCGCATTAAAATCAAGATCCGAGCTGTCCACCAGGGTCACACCCTCGGCAGCTTCCATAAAGTTATTGACCTTCGAATCCTTCGCATCACGCTCAGCGATCTGCTTGCTCAAGTCACCCGAAGCACCGGACTTCTCCGCGTTCTCCAGGCCGCGGCGCGCCATGCGCACCTCTTCAGAAGCAGTCAGCAGGATGCGCGCATCAGCGTCCGGAGCGACCACGGTGGTGATGTCGCGACCCTCAGCGACCATGCCGTTAATAGCGTGGTCAATCATCCAACGCTGCAGGCCAATCAGGTGCTCACGAACCGCCGGAACCGAAGCCACAGCAGACACCGCCGAAGAAATGCGCTCGCTACGAATCTCCTCACGGATATCGGTCGAGCCCATCAGAATCTCTTCTTCCTTAATGTTCGTACCGAACACCAGGGGCATCTCCTCGACAGCCTTCGCGATCGCCTCAGCGTCGTTCAGGTCAACGCCAAGTTCCAGCACACGGTAGGTTGCGGCACGGTACATTGCACCGGTATCCAGGTACGCCAGGCCAAAGTGGCGTGCAACTTCCTTAGACACAGACGACTTACCGGAACCGGAGGGACCGTCAATAGCAATCGTCAGTTTAGGGTTCTCGTGCATCAGCACTCCTTAAAATTCGTCTCAAACTTTATGCCGGAAAATACAGCTTTAACTCTACTTCACAACACGCCAACCGCGAGCCGACAAATCGCGGACCAGCGCCTCATGAATAGACGGATTGACCGAGATTTCAGCCATACCCACCGGGGCACTCGTCGAGTGCTCCAGACGCAAATCCTCAAGGTTCGCGCCCAGCTCACCAATCTCGGCAAGCAAACGAGCCAGCGTGCCGGGGGTGTCGTCCACCAGCACCGTCATCTTTGCAAACGCGGCGGGAGCAGTACCGTGCTTACCCGGAATACGGCTCACGCCCGCGTTGCCTTCGCTCATCAGCTGCGCCAAATCCAGGCGAGCACCGGACGCCGTCGGATTCTCCAGCGTCGCGATGAGACGGTTCAGGTCATCACGCACCCCGTAGAGGGTCTGCACAATCGGGTCAGCGTTCGCCGCAAAAATCTGCACCCACAGCGTCGGGTCCGAAGCCGCAATACGCACCGTATCGCGCAAACCCTGACCCGCCAGGGACAGCGCATACAACGGAGTGTCCTGCAGACGCGACGCCAACAGCGAACTCATCGCCTGCGGCACATGAGAGATCAGGGCAACCGTCTGATCATGTTCCTCGACGCTCAGAGAAGTCACAATCGCGCCCAGCTCCACCGCCACAGAACGCACCAGACGCACACACTCGGGACGAACCGAATCGTGCTCGCAGATAATCCACGGACGCGCCTGAAACAGCTCACCGCGAGCAGCCACCGGGCCCGACTTCTCACGCCCAGCCATCGGATGCGAACCCACGTAACGGGACGCATCCGCACCCGAGGCAAGCACATCAGCCAGCGGCTGCACCTTCACCGAGGCAACATCCGTCACCACGGCGCCGGGGTAGCCCGCCTCCGGTCGAGGCGCATAGGTGTTCAACGCGCGAGCGCACACGGCACCGGCACTATCCGGAGGCGCAGCCACCACCACCAGCTGCGGGGCGAGGGCGGCGCGCTCCTGCTCCGACAGTGTGGAGATGCTTGTACCTGCACCGATATCCTGCGCCACAGCCTCGGCGGTGGGTGAAATATCTTGGACGTACACGTCCTCGCATCCTGCCGCACGCAACCCCAAACCAATGGAGGCACCCAGCAGACCCGAGCCGATAATGAGCACCGGCCCGGTCAGTGTTGAGTCCATGGGCAGCTCAGATGCGGAAAGCTCAGCGGGCGAGCTCATGACAACTCCTTAGCGTTATTACATGTCCACCGAAGCGAGCAGGTGACCGATCTCGACCTTGGAGAGGTTACGGACGGTACCCTGCTTCTGCGAACCAATACGGATCGGGCCCATCTCGACGCGGACCAGGCGCTCAACCGGGTAGCCGACGGCGTCGAAGAGGCGGCGCACGATGCGGTTCTTACCGGAGTGGATGGTCACCTCAACGAGCACGTGGCCGGGGGTGGAGTCCACCAGCTTGAACTCGTCAACGCGGGTCACGCCGTCTTCCAGGCGAATGCCCTTCTTCATGGCTGCGCCGACGCCGGGCTCCATCGGGCCGGGAACCTGCACCAGGTAGGTCTTGGGCACCTCGTAGGAGGGGTGGGTGAGGCGGTTCGCCAGTTCACCGTCGTTGGTCAGCAGCAGCAGACCCTCAGTTTCGACGTCCAGGCGGCCCACGTGGAACACGCGCTCGCTCATGGAGGAACGCAGGAAGTCAGAGATGCAGGGGCGACCTTCGGGATCTTCCATGGTGGAGACCACGCCGGCGGGCTTGTTGAATGCCATGTAGACGAGTTTGTCGTTGGTCTGAACGGTCATGCCGTCCACCTGCACGGTCACCTTGGAGGGGTCCACGCGCACGCCCAGCTCGGTCACGACTTCACCGTTGACGGTGACGCGGCCTTCGGTAATCATTTCTTCGCAGACGCGGCGGGATGCCACACCGGCCTGAGCCAGCAGCTTCTGCAGGCGCACGCCGTCGTGGTCGTAGAACTCGTAGTGGTCTACCGGGGCGTTGCGGGGGCGGCGGGGGCGGTGCGGACCAGCGTAGTTGCTGACGCGGTATTCGCCACGCTCGTTTGCGAAGGCTTCGCCGGAGCGGTAGGGGCGGCCCGGTGCGCGGCGTTCGCGCTTGGGCAGTTCGGTACCGCGGCCTCGGCCGGAACCTGCGCGGCCTGCGCCGAACTTCTTCTCGCCAAACTTCTTGTCACCGAATTTCTTCTCGCCGAAGCCCTTTGCGCCGCCCTTGCCTGCGCCACTCTTCGGTGCGCCGGGGCGACCGCCGCGTGCGGATGCGCCCTTAGCACCGGGCTTACCGCCCTGACCGGGACGAGCAGCGCCGGGACGGCCACCGCGGGAGTTCTGGGGGCGACCGGATGCAGAGCGGCCGCCGCGGGAGGAGTTTCCATATGCCATGGTGTTCTTCTCTTTTCTGTCGTATAGTGCGAACGTTTCAGGCTTTTCCCGAACGTTCCTTCGTCTTATTGATTCGTTGTCGTTGTCTTAGTCGTTGCCTTCGGCAAGCACTGCGGCTTCCGTGTCATCGGGCAGGAAGGGCGCGAGCGCCGGCAGCTCCTCCAGGGAGTTCAACCCGAGCTTTACCAGCAGCAGCTCCGTGGTTTCGTAGAGGGTCGCGCCGCTTCCGGCTTCACGACCGGCCTCACGAATCAGCTGCCGTTGCAGTAGCTGACGGATTGCCGCGTCCGCGTTTACGCCTCGAATGGAGGCTACCCTCGCCCTGGTCACCGGCTGCTGGTAGGCAACCACGGCGAGCGTCTCGTAGGCAGGCTTGCTCAGCGTCGCGCTCTTGGAGCGGGTCACGAAGCGTGCCACCCAGGGGGCGAAGTCGTCGCGGGCGTAGAGCTTCCAGCCTCCTGCGATGTTCCGTAGCTGGAATCCGCGCGGTTCGGGCGCCACCCGGTTTTCGTCTTCTCCGTAGCCGCTTTCTTCGCCGTTGTACTCGCGGTACAACTGGTCGAGCGCGTGCTCAACAGCTCGTTCGCTGACGATGAGCGCGGCGGAGAGTTCACACACGCTCACGGGCGCTTCGGCAACGGCTAGGATTGCTTCGATGGCGCTTTTGACGCCGCCGGGGATTGCCTCGACCTTGGAGAATTCGGCTTCGGCATCGACCGCCACGCTGGGTGCGGTGGAGGGGCCTCCCGCCGGAATCTTTGCCGATTTCGTTACCGATTTCGTTACCGATTCCTCCGACTCGCGGGATGCAGTTTCCTGCGATTCCTCGGAGCCGTCGGAAATGTCGGAACCATCGGAGTCCTCTACCGTTTCAGCGGCTTCAGATTCCTCAGCTTCTTCGGTCACCTCAGCTTCTTCGGTCACCTCATTCAGAGGAGCTGCCGCTACCTCGTGCTCAGCCGGTTCAGCGTCCGCCTCAGCAGGCTTTGAGATTTCAGCCTCTACCGCCTCTACCGGCGCCGAGTCAGCCTGTTCCGAATCTTCGTCTGCGTTCGGATCCCAGTAGCCCATGTTCACGATGGCAAGGTCGTCGGGGGTGAATTCACGGTCAAAGCGTGAGCCGTGATTACTCATAATCCTCCTCTACCTGTTCCGTGTTAGCTTCAGATTCGTTCACTTGGGATGATTCAGGTGCTTCGCTGGTTTCGTGCGCATCCTGTGTGCCTGCGGTGTCTGCAGTTTCTTCGCGGATCACGAACTGTGCCGCGCTCGCGCTTGCACGTACCCGAATGGCTCCGAGCGGTGCATCCTGTTCCACGTGCAGGGCACCTTCTTTGTAGAGCTCAAGCAGGGCGAGAAAACGAACCACCGCGATTTCTAGTTCGCCGGATCCTTGAACCAGTTCGGCGAAGCTCAGTTCCCGCGCCGCCGTATCAAGCAGGCTGTGCAAAATGTAGTGTTCTTCAGCCGCGATGGTGGTTAGCGGAACGTGCAGGTGCTCGTTGAGTTCTTCAACGATTTCTTCGGGTTCCGGTTCGGGCTCTTTGGGGGTTCGACTCAGCGCTACTGCGGCGATGCGGGCGAACTCTTCGGCACCTCCGGTAAAGACCAGCTCGGGAAGCGCCTGGGCGAATCGTTCTTCAAGGGCTACCGCACGGGGAAAACGCTGCGCTTCTTGTGCCCAGCGTTCGGCAAAAATATCGGCAACTTCGCGGTAGGCGCGATATTGCAGCAGACGGGCGAAAAGCAGGTCGCGTGCCTCCAGCAGTGCAACGTCCTCTTCGAGGGGTTCACGATGCTGCGGGAGCAGGCGTGCGGTTTTGAGTTCCAGCAGGGTTGCGGCGGTGACCAGAAATTCGCTGGCTTCGTCGAGTGCACGTTCGGTGCCTTCAGCGTAGAGGGCGTGCAGGTATGCGAGGAACTCGTCGGTGACCTCTGCGAGCGCCACCTCGGTAATGTCGAGTTTGCGGCGCGAAATCAGGGTCAGTAGAAGATCAAAGGGACCCTCAAAATTACTGAGGGTGAGGGTGAAACCGCGTTCCGGGTTCTGCAGGCCGCGGCCCTCAGTCCGGGCGTTCGCGGCGGTGTCTGCGTTCGGTGTCGGTACCCTCACGGCAGCGACGTTCGTGGTCATAAACGACCTATTCTCCTTAGGTTTATTCTCCCCGGCTTTGTTGGTGCCGTCTCAGATGCGGCTTTTACTTCGCCTACTTTTTCGGCGTAAGCAGTGTGCGGGGTCTTTAGAATCCACACAATTATACGCCCTCTGCCGGTGTGACTCAAGGGTGAGAGTCGCCTCAGCAAAGGGCGTATAGGTGTGGGGGCTTTAACGTGCGCCGCCCTTGTAGATCAGTTCGCGTGCCACCTGGCGGTATGCTTCCGCGCCGGGGTGGCTGGAGGCGTAGCTGAGAATCGGCTCAGCGGACACCGATGCGTCCGGGAACTTCACGGTGCGCTTGATGACGGTGTCGAAGACCTTGTCGCCGAATGCGTCCACGATGCGTGCCAGAACTTCCTTGGAGTGGATGGTGCGGGCATCGAACATGGTAGCAAGTACGCCGGAGATTTCAAGGTCGGGGTTCAGGCGGTCCTGAACCTTCTCGATGGAATCGACCAGCAGTGCGACGGCGCGCAGCGCGAAGAACTCACAAATCAGCGGAATGATGACGCCTTCGGAGGCGGTCAGCGCGTTGACGGTCAGCAGGCCCAGGGAGGGCTGGCAGTCGATGAGGATGACGTCGTATTCGTCGCGGACCTTGCGCAGCGCCGAGGCGAGAACCTGCTCGCGAGCCACTTCGTTGACCAGCTGAACTTCAGCTGCGGAGAGGTCAATGTTGGCGGGCAGCAGGTCGATGTTCTCCACGCCGGTGGGCAGGATGACGTCCTTGATATCGACCTTGCGGTCCATCATGACGTTGTAGACGGTCAGGTCCAGTTCGTGCGGGTTCGCACCGAAACCGGCGGAGAGAGCACCCTGCGGGTCGAAGTCGACCAGCAGCACCTTACGGCCACATTCTGCCAGTGCCGCGCCGAGGTTAATGGTGGAGGTGGTCTTACCCACGCCGCCCTTCTGATTCACCATAGAGATAATGCGGGCGGGACCGTGGCTGCTCAGCGGAGCCGGGTCGGGGTATACGCGCAGGGGTCGACCGGTAGGGCCGAGTTCTTGAGCCTGAGCTTCAGTCAATGGTTCACCTTCATCAATGAATTCGAAGTTTTAAAGTTTAAGCGTTGTCTATAAGGTTACCTCAAGAGCGGCTGTTCCGCGGATTGACGGGGTTTTATCCCCGTTCGTGAGCACGCGGATGCGCCATGCGGTACACCTCCATGAGCCCCTCGGGCGTGACCTTGGTGTACACCTGAGTGGTGGCGATGGAGGCGTGCCCAAGCAGTTCTTGCACCACGCGAATATCGGCGCCGCCCTGCAGCAGGTGCGTTGCGAAGCTGTGGCGCATGGAGTGCGGTGAGAAGTCGGAGCTGAGCCCGGCGGCTTCGGCGGCTTCTTTGAGGATGAGCCAGGCGCCTTGGCGTCCGAGTCTGCCGCCTCGTCCGTTGACGAAGAGCGCGGCGGTGCCTTTACCGTGCGCTACGAGGGAGGGGCGGGCACGCACCAGGTAGTCTTGGATTGCTTTTTGGGCGTAGCTACCGATGGGTACGAGCCGTTCTTTATTTCCCTTACCGAAGAGTCGAACGTAGCCGGGCAGAGTGATCTGGTTGCCGTCTTCATCGGTGAGGGTTCCCTCGAAGTGAACGTCGTCGATATCGGCGTTGAGCATTTCGCTCACGCGCGCGCCGGTGGCGTAGAGGAATTCGAGTATGGCTCGGTTGCGTAGCCCGGTTGCGGTTTCGCGGTCGGGTACGGCGAGTAGCCGCTGGATGTCTTCTACGCTGACTGCTTTGGGTAGGCGCTTAACGTTCTTGGGCGGGGTGACCGGTGCTGCCGGGTCGGTGGGCACGATGAGCGCGGAGACCCAGAAGGCGTGTGCTCCGCGGACTGCCGCCATGGTGCGGGCGATGGAGTTCGGACCCAAGGGCAGGGGCAGGCTCGGCGCGCCTTCTGCGGTTGGCGTTTCTTTTTCTGGCGCCCCGGCTTTCTCCGGCTGCCCGGCACGACCTTTTCCGGCACGCCCGTTTCCTGTCCCTCGCCCCGATTCGGAGGCGATCATCAGTGCCAGCGATTCTGCGGCTTCTTCCTGCGCTTCCTGAGATTCCTTCGCGTTCTGGTTGTTCTTCTCCCCCGCGTCGAATCCGGCAAGGGGCACGGTGGGGGCGGCGAGTTCCCGCATGAAGGAGCGCACCTGCGCGGTGGTGATGCGTTCGGGGTCGATGACGCCGAGGGTCGCCATGTAGGTGCTGTATCGTCGCAAATCGCGCGCGTAGGAGGCAATGGTGTGTTCGCTGCTTCCTCGTTCCACGCGCAGGTGGATGAGGTACTGGTCAACGGCTTTCTGGAGCGGGGTCTGTGCATCCTGGTGGGAAGCACCCAGGCTAGAAGAATCCAGAGCAGAAGAACCCCGGCTAGAAGAATCCAGCACGGAGGAACCGGCAGAAGAGGGCGCACCGAGCAGACCCGCGCCGAGGGATGTCTTGCTCGCCGTGCTTTTTGTCTGCTTCACGCTATCTCCTCTGCCAGTTCTGTTGATGTTTGGGCCTCTTGATGCTTGGGTCTGTTGATATTTAGGTTTGCCGTAGGCGAGGCTACTCCCCTACGTTCCGTTCTTAGTGGTTGCGGAAGTTCTCCGGCTTTTCGCGGCGCTGTCCCATGTAGGGGTGGAACTCCCAGCCGCCCTCGGCGGGGCGCAGGTCTTCAAAGTTGTTCTGCGCCGCCGCGTAGGTGGCTAGTACCGCCTGGATAGCGAGCGCGTTGTGAACCTTTCCGTCCAGTACCAGCTGTACTGCCTCGGCGAGGGGTACCCAGCGGTAGGTCATTTCTGCTTCTTCGTCGGTGCGTTCGCTACGTTCTTCGGCGGGCAGTTCCGAGAGGTTACGTGCCAGGTAGACGCGGCCTGCTTCGCTGGTTGCGCCGGGGCTGCTGAAGTAGTCGGTCAGAGCGTTCCAGGTTTCTGCCTGCAGGTCTGCCTCTTCAGCGAGTTCGCGCTGCGCGGCGACCAAGGGGTCTTCACCGTCGATATCGAGCAGTCCGGCGGGTACTTCCCAGAGGTTCATGCGCACCGGGTGGCGGTACTGGTTGAGCATCAGCAGTTCGTTGTTGTCGTTGAGGACCGCCACGGCGACGGCGCCGGGCATTTCCACGACGTCGCGGGTCAGCACGGTGTTTTCGTTGAGTTCGTACTCTTCAACGGTCGTTTCGATCACGTAGCCGCTGTACTTCACGGTGCGGGTGCGGATGGTGCATTCGGAGGGTGCATCAATAATCTGCTGGTTGTTGCTCATTCTTTCATTGTAGGCGGCTTCTTAGCCCCGCTACGTTTGGCGCGTCAGGTACGGGTACGGATTAAAGCATGTTCAGGTTTAAACGAAAGCATCCCGCTCTCCCCTGCGCGGGGTGAGCGGGAGGCTGAACGTTCGTGCCTAGATGTTAGGCGCCGCGGCGCTCCAGAGCAGCCTTAATCAGGCCGGAGAAGAGCGGGTGCGGGCGGGTCGGACGCGAGCGGTACTCGGGGTGTGCCTGAGTTGCCACGTAGTAGGGGTGTGCCTCTGCGGGCAGTTCCACGTACTCGACCAGCGAGGAGTCCGGGGAGGTACCGGAGATGCGCAGGCCTGCTTCTTCAAGCTGCTCGCGGTACTCGTTATTCACCTCGTAGCGGTGGCGGTGACGCTCTGCAACCTCGGTTGCACCGTACGCCTTAGCAACCTGAGAACCGGGAACCAGGTTTGCCTTGTACAGGCCCAGGCGCATGGTGCCGCCCAGGTCGCCTGCACCTTCGACGAACTGCTTCTGCTCTTCGATGGTTGCGATAACCGGTACGGAGGTTTCCGGATCGAACTCGGTGGAGGATGCTTCGGTCAGCCCCAGTACGTTGCGTGCGTACTCGATGACCATGGACTGCAGGCCGAGGCAGATGCCCAGGGTCGGGATCTTGTGCTCGCGTGCGTACTTGAGGGCGCCGATCTTGCCGTCCAGGCCGCGGATGCCGAAGCCGCCGGGCACGAGGATTGCGTCCATGTTGCGCAGCTGGTGGTCTGCATCTTCGTCGGTTGCGCACAGGTCGGCTGCAACCCACTTGATGTTGACCTTCACGTTGTTTGCGAAGCCGCCGGCGCGCAGAGCCTCGGAGACGGACAGGTATGCGTCGGGCAGGTCGATGTACTTACCGACCAGGCCAACGTTGACCTCTGCTGCGGGGCGGTGCACTGCGTCGAGCAGGCGGTCCCACTGGGTGAAGTCCGGTGCGGGAGCCTCAATGCCGAAGTAGTCGAGGATGTAGTCGTCGAGCTTCTGGCTGTGCAGGGTCTTGGGGATGTCGTAGATGCTGGGTGCGTCGGCGCAGGAGATGACTGCGTCGCTGTCCACGTCACATGCGTTACCGATCTTGGTACGGTGCGATACGGGGACCTCACGCTCACAGCGCAGGATCAGACCGTCAGGCTGGATACCCAGGCCGCGCAGTGCTGCGACGGAGTGCTGGGTCGGCTTGGTCTTGAGCTCGCCGGAGGGGCCGATGAAGGGCACCAGGGAGACGTGCAGGAAGAAGACGTTCTTGCGACCAACATCGCGGCGTACCTGGCGTGCTGCTTCCATGAAGGGCAGGGACTCGATATCGCCGACGGTACCACCGATTTCGGTGATGATGATGTCGGGTGCGTTTTCAATTTCCGCTGCGTGACGCATGCGGGCCTTGATTTCGTCGGTAATGTGAGGGATGACCTGGACGGTGTCGCCGAGGTATTCGCCGCGGCGTTCCTTTGCGATGACGGAGGAGTAGACCTGACCGGTGGTCACGTTAGCGGACTGGTCGAGGTTTTCGTCCAGGAAGCGCTCGTAGTGTCCGATGTCGAGGTCGGTTTCAGCACCGTCGTCGGTGACAAAGACTTCACCGTGCTGGAAGGGGTTCATCGTACCGGGGTCGACGTTCAGGTAGGGGTCGAACTTCTGCATGGTCACGGAGAGGCCACGTGCGCGAAGAAGCTGACCGAGGGAAGAGGCCGACAGGCCCTTACCGAGAGAAGATGCAACGCCGCCGGTCACGAAAATCTGGCGGGTTACCTTGTCGTTAGAGGACGCGTTCAGAGCGTTATTTTTTTCATTCACCACGGAATTCAAGCCTACCATTTTCTTGTCTGCTATCCAAGCAGAGGGTTTTGCCGCGAGAGGATTCTCTCAGGCGGTTTTCCCTCCCCTATTTGTCCTTATCACCACTGTAAACGGAGCTGGGGATTTATTATTCCCGCCGCGCCGTGTAGAAGCAGGTGTAGGAGCATTCACAGAGTATCTCACATCCTCTGAGCTCCATGCGCCGCTATTGGTCACCGGCACGGGCTGTACCGACAACTTTCCGAGGCACGCTCGCACACTTCAGCCCCTTTGATGGTCTTTAGTGCGAAAGATGCCACCTTTCGGCGCTTTTGCCAGCACTCTCCTCATGCTTTTCTCTGCCGGTTTGCCGCCGGTTTGCCGTCAGCTTCAGCACCCCTGGGGCACTTCTCGACCGGCGGCAAGCAGCTCTCGGGCGTGCTCTCGCGCCGATTCTGATTGATCGTGCCCGGAGAGCATTCGCGCCAGCTCCACCACTCGTTCCTCTTCGGAAAGTACCTTGACCTTTGAGAGGGACGCGTCATCATTTTTCAGCACGAGGATGTGCTGGTCCGCGAAGGCGGCAACCTGCGGCAGGTGGGTGACCACCAGAACCTGCACGTGTCGGGCGAGCATGGCGAGGCGGCGACCGATTTCGATAGCGGCCTTACCGCCCACGCCGGAGTCCACCTCGTCGAAGATGAAGGTGGGTACGGGGTCCACTTCGGCAAGCACTACCTCCAGGGCGAGCATCACGCGGGAGAGCTCGCCGCCGGAGGCGCCCTTACCGAGCGGGCGAGGCACGGCGGTTCTGTGGGGTGCCAGCATGAAGGTCACGGTGTCTCGGCCGTGTACCGAGAACTTTTCGGCTTCGGCAACTTCCACGACCAGGGAGGCGTTCGGCATGGCAAGAGCGGTGAGCTCTTCGCTGACGGCGTCCGCCAGTTTCTGCGCGGCAGCACGGCGCAGAGCGGTCAGCTCTTCTGCCTGGGCGCCAAGCACCTTGCGTAGCTGTACCAGCTCGGTTTCCAGGGTTTCCTGTCGCTGCGGGTCATCCACCAGGGTCTCGAGGCGTGCGCGGGATTCTTCGGCCCATTCGAGAACCTCAGCAATATCGGCACCGTACTTGCGGGTGAGGGTCGCTAGCTGGGCGCGGCGAGTCTGCACCTGGGCCAGACGTTCGGGGCCTTCAACATCCAAGGAGGCCATGTAGGAGGACAGATCCGAGGAGATATCGGTGGCAAGAATCAACAGTTCGTTGACGCGCGCCGCGAGGGAGGCAAGCTCTTCGTCAGCGTCTGCCTGCGCCTGTAGCGCGGAGCGGCTTGCATCGAGCAGGCTCATGACGCTCTGCTCGTCGCCGGTGGAGTATTCGCTACCGCTGAGCGCTGCGGAGGCGGTTGCTGACGCAATGCGTAGCGCTTCAACATTCATGAGCTTCACCATTTCGGCTTTGAGCTCTTCTTCTTCGCCCGGCTGCGGGTTGACGGCGCTGATTTCTTCGAGGGCGCCCTGCAGGGTCTGCGCTTCGAGGGCGCGTGCGCGCGAGTTTTCGCGTACTTCCTTCAGCTCTGCGGCGGCAGTGCGGTATCGTTCGTAGTTTTCGCGGTACTTCTCCAGCAGGTTGGAGAGCTCTTCACCGGCGTACAGGTCGAGGGATTGGCGCTGCTCTGCCGCTGATTTGAGGCGCAGCTGATCGGACTGGCCGTGGACTGCAACAAGAGTCTGACCAATCTGAGACAGGGTTCCGATGGGGGCGGAGCAACCGCCGACGTGGGCGCGGGAGCGTCCCGAGGCGTTGACGGTGCGTGCCAGAAGTAGCTCGGAGGTCTGTTCGTCGATGTCTTCGGCGGTGCCGCCGGCTTCTTCGGCAAGCTCGAGGGCGCGGTGCCCGTGGGGCAGGCGAATCACTGCTTCGGCGAGGGCGCTCTTAGCGCCGTTGCGCACGCTGGATGCGTCGGATCGGGCACCCAGGAGCATGCCGAGGGCGGTGACGA